>Ga0181518_10000097_pt1 | contig 94066 bp, 73 predicted proteins | sample PEATcosm2014_Bin_28_FD_119751 | JGI IMG/M metagenome (GOLD analysis project Ga0181518, IMG submission 119751) | Peatland microbial communities from MTU Mesocosm Facility, Houghton, MI, USA - PEATcosm2014_Bin01_60_metaG | ecosystem: Environmental > Terrestrial > Soil > Wetlands > Peat | place...
AGGGAGCATGGAGCAAAACTTGTGAATCGTTAGTGGATCGTCGCAGTCCACCAACATATGCCCACCCCACTCGCCCACACGCACCACGAAAAACTCGATCTTGAAATTGGCTGGCGCCTTCCACTGGCCAAACACCTCGAGGATTCGCTTCTGGGCATTCTCATACTCTATAGGCGTGCGGGCGTTCGAACCAGCTGATTACGTATTTCATGTTCTTCTCCTCTTTTGCAAATGGTTTGACCGATCACAGCCTTACTCTACTCCCTCGGCGATGGGCAATAGGCGTGATAAGCTTTCTCTTCGGTCTCCATGACGTCGTCCTCGATGACTACCAGGAAGACGTATGACTTCACTGGCGCTCCTTCAGGTTTGACGGTCTCCTTACCCGCACCTTACCACACGCGGAGGGCGCAGCACGGTCGACGTAGCGTTCGCGGTTGGCGCACCACATGTATTGGCACTCGGACGGGCGAAGGGTGGTCGTCGCATAGCACTGAATCAGCGACACATTCCCGATCGGCACGCTGAAGGCGATGATCGAGGATGCGGAACGGACGGAGGCTGACCTTCTGAGGCTTGGTTTGCTTCGGTGATTTCCCGCCCCAAATATCGGCGAGCAGCTCATGCCACGGCGAAGATCTTTGCCGAACGAACGGGAACTACCTTTCCGTGCTCAATGCAGTCGGCTGCTACGCGCAAGGCAAGCACTCGCACGGTCGCAATAGCCGCCTCGCCCCTCACGCCATACGCCATCACCCCCGGCATCGACTCGTGTCGGCCCGCCAGCGACCGTCGTCCTCCCGCCCCAGCGTGATCGGAATCGATTCGACGGTAGTGGTCAAGAGGGCCTCAGAACGTAAAGAGCAGCGTGCCCACCGGCGGCTCCGCCAACTCCGTGCCGGCGACCACCGGCTGCGGTTCGGCGTTGACCTGCCGGTAGTAGATGCCGGTGTCGCCGAGGTAGACTTCCAGATCCGCGGGGCGGGGAAGCACGCCCTGGATCAGGGCTTCCGAGAGCGGGTCCTCGATGAACTTCTGCAGAGCGCGGCGCAGCGGGCGCGCGCCATAGCTGCGGTCCGCGCAGGTCTTCTCCAGCACGTACTTGGCGGCGTCCGGCGTCAGCCGGATTTTGAGCTGCTTGGTCTCCAGGTTCACGTTGATCATGTTCACCATCAGGTCGATGATCTTGAGCAGGTCGTCATCGTTGAGCGAGGTGAACAGGATGATATCGTCCAGGCGGTTGAGGAATTCGGGATTGAATGCGCGCTTCACTTCGCCGCGCACCATATCCTCGATCTTCGTCGGAATCCCTTCGCCCATCGGCGCGGAGAAGCCCAGGTGACCGCGCTTCTCCAGGAAACGCGCACCCAGGTTCGAGGTCATGATGATGATGGTGTTCTTGAAGTCCACCTGGTTGCCGAGGCCATCGGTCAACTGGCCGTCTTCAAACACCTGCAGCAGGATGTTGTAAATGTCCGGATGGGCCTTCTCGATCTCGTCCAGCAGGATGATGGAATAGGGCGAGCGCTTCACCCGCTCGGTCAACTGGCCGCCTTCTTCGTATCCCACGTATCCGGGGGGCGAGCCGATGAGCTTCGAGACCGAGTGCTTCTCCATGAACTCGGACATGTCGAAACGGATGAGCGATTTTTCGCTGCCGAACAGGAAGGCGGCCAACGCGCGGGCCACCTCGGTTTTGCCAACGCCTGTGGGACCCAGGAACAGGAACGAGCCGGCCGGCCGGGCGCTGGCCTTCAAACCTGCGCGGGAACGGCGGATGGCGCGGGCCAAAACCGAAATGGCCTTCTCCTGGCTGATGATTCGTTTGTGCAGCTCCTCTTCGATGCGCAGCAGTTTGGTGATCTCTTCTTCCTTGATAGCGGTCATGGGCACGCCGGTCCAGCGCGCCACCACATCCTCGATGTCGTCCTTGGTGACGATGCCGGTGGAAGAATCGTCGAGGTTGTATTTTTCGCGCAATTGCCGCATGTTCTCGCGCTCCTTGCGTTCCTCGTCGGAGTAGAAGCGGGCCTTCTCGAACTCATGGTTCGCGATGGCGTTCTCCATGCGGTGCACGATGAACTTGATGCGTTTCTGAATATCGGCGAGATCGCTCGGCAGGGTGGTCTGGCGCAGCTTCACGCGCGCGCCGGCTTCGTCGATCAGGTCGATGGCTTTGTCCGGCAGGAAGCGGTCCGGGATGTACCGGCTGGAAGTGAAGACCGCCGTCTCGATGGCATCGTCGGTATAGCCCACCGCGTGGAATTTTTCGTAGCGGTCTTTGATGCCGAACAGAATTTTGACGGCATCCGCCTCGCTGGGCGGAGGCACCTTCACGGCCTGGAAGCGGCGCTCGAGCGAGCGGTCCTTTTCAATGGACTTGCGGAATTCGCTCGGTGTGGTTGCGCCGATGCACTGGATTTCGCCGCGCGACAGGGCCGGCTTCAGGATATTGGCGGCATCCAGCGAGCCTTCGGCGGAGCCGGCGCCCACCAGTGTGTGCAGCTCATCGATGAAGATGATGGCGTTCTGATTCTCCATCAGCTCCTTCATGATGGTTTTGAGGCGCTCTTCAAACTGGCCGCGGTACTTGGTGCCGGCCACGATGAGCGAAAGATCCAGCGCCAGGATGCGCTTGTCGGCCAGGAACGAAGGGACGTCGCCTTCCGCGATGCGTTGCGCGAGGCCTTCCACAATGGCCGTTTTGCCCACGCCCGGCTCGCCGATCAGCACCGGGTTGTTCTTGGTGCGGCGGCAGAGAATCTGCACCACGCGCTCCAGTTCGTAGTCGCGGCCGATGAGCGGATCGAGCGAGTTGTCCATTGCGGCCTGCGTCAGGTCGCGGCTGAACTCGGCCAGCAGAGAGCTTTCCTTGGGGCGGTTGGAGGCGACTTTCTCGGATTGGGAGCGGGCGAGTTCTTCCCGGATGGTGGAGAGCCGCAGGCCGCGCTCGTGCAGGATCTCGGCGGCGAAACACTTTTCCTCGCGCAGCAGACCCAGCAGCAGGTGCTCTGTGCCGATGTGCTTATGATTCAGCCGCTCGGCCTCTTCGGCGCCGTATGCCAGGACACGCTTGCATTCGTGGCTGAGCGGCAGATCCACTGAAGTGGAAACCTTTTCGCGGATGGTGGTGTGGCCTTCGATCTGCTTCCGGATGGACTCCACGGCGGCGTGCGACCGCAAAAAGCGATTGGCCAGCGCCTTATCCTCCCGGAGCAAGCCCAGCAGCAGATGCTCGGTTTCAATATAAGGGCTGCCAAACTGGCTGGCCTCGTAACGGGCGAAGAAGATTACCCGTCTGGCCTTTTCCGTATAACGTTCAAACATGAAAGTGACGCCCCCTACTATTAAAGATACTACCCATCTCCTCGCGGTTGCGAAGTACTATCGGGACCAGCCACCAGGGCCCCGCCTTCCATCATCAGGATCCGGTCGCATCTCTTTGCGAATGAGAGATTGTGGGTGACGAAAACCGAAGTGAGCGTGTGTAAGCGATGCAGGCGTTCCAGAAGCTTGAAGATCATTTCGCCGGTCCTGAGGTCGAGGTTGCCGGTGGGTTCGTCGGCCAACAAAAAGGAGGGCGATCCCACCAAGGCCCGGGCCAGCACGACGCGCTGCTGCTCTCCTCCGGATAATTCCCCTGCGCGGTGCGTAGCGCGCGCTCGAAGCCCAACCTCATCCAACCTCGCTAGCGAATCCGAAGCCGCCTTGCCATGCGGAACGCCCCGGATCAGCAATGGCATCATCACATTCTCAAGCGCCGTAAACTCCGGCAAAAGGTAGTGAATCTGCCAGACGAACCCTATCTCCCGATTCCGGAAACAGGCAAGCTCCGAATCGGCGAGCCGTGAAATGTCTACCGAACCGTAGTATATCGTACCAGTCGTGGGCCTGTCCAGACCGCCCAACAAATGTAATAACGTAGATTTCCCGGCGCCGGATTCACCGACCAGGGCCAGCATCTCGCCCTGCCGCACTTCGAGGTCGAGGTTGTCGAAGATGACCAGGTCGGCATCGCCGGAGCGGTAGACTTTGGAGAGCTTTTCGGCGCGCAGAGCGACCTCGGGCGATGCGGGCATGGTCTTAGGGTAGCAGGGCGCGCGTTGCGCGCCGGGGGCAGGGGGCGGGGCTGTGTTTTGGAAACTTGTGAATGGCGGGTGCGGGCAGGTTTACTGCCCGTCGGTTCTGGCGAGTTCTGCTCGCCATTGCGCCGGCAGGATTGCCGGCGGGCAAGCAAGAGTGCCAGGCAGGGGTGCCTGCGCCACGGCGCTACTCGCCGGGACGGAAGGCTCGCCGGACCGGGGGGAATGCGGGCGCCGGTGGGGGAACGGCTGGCCGGTCCACCGGCCGCTCCAGCACCAGCGACCGCAAATTGGGAATCGGCGCGCCATTGAGGCGGTTGGGCTTTTCGCTGACCTGCGGTTGTCCCGCCGTCAGGTTCTTCAAGCCAAACAGCGCCAACTCGAAGCGGTCTTTCACGCCTACTTTCTGGAACAACCGGGAGAGATAGACTTTCACGGTGCCCTCGGAGATCAGCAGTGTGGAGGCGATCTCCTTATTCTTCAGGCCGTGCGACAGCAGCGTAATGAGTTGTCCTTCGCGCTGGCTCAGCACCACCCGCTTGGCCGCCAGGAAGCTGTCGGTGAGGGCTTTCTCAAACCACAACTCGCCTTCGTACACCTTCTGCAGACACTTTACCTGCAACTCCGCCGGCAGCGTCTTGCGCAGGATGCCGCGCACCCCCAAGCCCATGGCCTGGAAAGCCAGTTCCGTGGAGATGGCGTTAACCCACAGCACCAGCTTGGATTCCTGGACCACGCGCTTGATGTCGCTGAGCACGCCGAAAGTCACTTCCGGCGTCAAGTCCAGCAGCAGAATATCCGGAGCGCCGGTTTCCAGCCGGGTTAACAACTCGGCTAGTCCGGAAAACGAGCTCTCCAATTGGAACCGGCCTGTGGCCGTAAGAACCGCTTCCAATCCCTTGGCCAGGATGGGTTGATCGCTGTACAAATAGACCCGTGTCATATAACCTCGTCAGCCTTCGAGCCGCCCTTTTTGGAATTCCATCGGGTCAAACCGGTGGTAGGGTGCCTTGTCGCTGCTCCCTGAATATGAATTGTCACTTTAGATTGTCCGGTTGTCAATTGAAATCAAAATTTTTTTTAGGCTTTCTTAAGTTCCCTGCGGCCGGCAATCGCGGCCAATCGGGCATCCGAAGGCCATCTGGCGGCCTCGACCGTACCTTCCACGGCGAATACCCAGTACTTTTGAATTAGAATTATGCAGAAAAACCGCCCGAGCACGCTATCGTTGGTTAATCATTGTTAAGCTTCCGTTAATCTTGCCGGTGGCCACCGGGCATCCTGCCAGAAACCGCGCCAATTGCGGCTTTCTTAGAACGTCGCAATTGAATTAACTTCGGGAAACAGATAGTTATCGCCTATTTACGGTATTGCGTGCCAGGTGGCAGAGGTTTAAAGTCGCATCGTGTACCCGGAGAGCATCGCACGGATGAATCGCCGCCGCAGCACGCGAGTCGCGGTCCGGCTGGTGTGCCACGTGGTTTGGCCGCAAGGCGGAGAACGTACCGCCATGTTTACGGAGAACATTAGCAGAGACGGCATGTTGCTGCGCTGGGAAGCTTCGGGTGTGCCGATTCCGCGGGTCGGCGACATGCTCATCGTAGAAGTGGAATTGCCCGAGCAGCAGGGTTTCGAACGCCGCTGCATTCGATGCCAGGCCACCGTGGCGCGGCTGGATCCGGAGCCCGACGCAACGTTCACCTGGGTGGGGCTGGCAATCCATGCAATGGATTTCCGGGTAGCGCAAGCCGGCGCCGTACAAATGGAGCCGGCCGGATACAACGGGCGAGGAGGGCGCGTTTTCTAAGGTAGCCATGCCAAACGCCAAATCCAACCCGGTACTGCGGCTGCTGCCCTCTCTGACGGACTTCGCGTTCCTGATGCCGGTCGTTTTCATATTCGCCGGGATGAGCGGCGCCAAAACCCTGCTGGGCGACGGCGACACCGGGTGGCACGTGCGGACCGGCGAGTGGATCCTGAGCCACGGGCGGGTACCGGATAAGGATCTGTTCTCGTTTACCAAATCGGGCCAGCCATGGTTTGCCTGGGAATGGCTGTGGGACGTGGTCTTCGCGCGGCTGCATCAGCGCTGGGGCATGGCGGCGGTAGTGATCGGAAGTCTGCTGATCATCTCGCTGACCTCCGCCCTGTTGTTCCGGCTGACCAGCCGAAAGTGCGGCCATCCACTGATCGCCGTGGCGGTCACGTTCCTGGCGGTGGCCGGTTCTTCGATCCACTTTCTGGCGCGTCCGCACCTGGTCACCTTGCTATTCGTGGTCGTTTTCTATTCGCTTCTGGAGCGCGTGCGCGAAGATCGGCGGGTCCGGTTGCTGTGGTGCCTTCCGCCGCTGACAGTGTTGTGGGTCAACCTGCATGGCGGCTGGTTTGTGGGGGTGGCGCTGATTGGCATATACGCCATCGGCGAACTGGCCAGCGGCCTCTTGGACGCGCAGCCCCGCTCCTGGCGCCCGGCCGCCCGGCGCGCACTGCCTTACGCGGCGACTGCCTCCTTGTGCCTGGCGGCGAGCCTGGCGGGACCGTATACCTACCACTTGCACGTGCACATCTTCCAGTACCTCACGGATTCTTTCCAGCGCGAGCACATCATGGAGATGCTGCCCATCAGCTTCCAGAACCCGGCGGCGCGCTACTTCGAGATCATGCTGCTGGCGGGCGGCGCCGCGGTACTCTGGCATCTGCGGCGGCAGCGGTTCACCGAATGCCTGCTGCTGCTGTTGTTCGCGCACCTGGGTTTGATCGCTTCGCGCAATATTCCGATCTTCGGGATCGTGGCGGCGCCGGTGGTGGCGCTGGCCCTGGCGGAGTGGGTCCGCAAACTGGCGGAGGCGCCCGTGGCCGCCTGGCTGCGGCGCCTGGCGCACGGCCTGGATGGCTTGGGCGCCTCTCTGGCGGAGATGGATGGCGTACCGCGGACGCACCTGGTAAGCGTCGCCGCAATTGTGCTGGTCACGGCTATTTTTTATGCGCCCGCTCCGCCGCCGGCCTTCCGCGCGAAGTTCGACGCCAAGGCTTTTCCGGCAAAGGCGCTGGCGAGTTTGAGCGGCCCGGGCACCCAGGGCCGCGTCTTCACCTACGACCAGTGGGGCGATTTTCTGATCTACAACCAGTACCCGCAGCGGCGGGTTTTTATCGATGGCAGAAGCGATTTCTATGGCTCGCGATTCGTGGAAAAGTATCTCGATATCGTGAATGTCAAGTACACCTGGCAGCGGCTTCTGAACGAATACGGCGTGGACACTGTTCTGCTACCGCCGGATGCGCCGCTAGCCGGAGCACTCAAAGAATCGAGCCGATGGCACGTCGTCTACGACGATGGCGTGGCCATTGTTTTCCGGACCGGCGCCCGGCCGGAAGGCTCACAAGTTTCCGCTGCCAACAGCAGCGGAACGGAGCGTGATCGCAAGATCACGAATTCGGGACCCCGTGATCGCACGATCACTAAAACCAAAACCTAGGAGATACAACGATGACGACGTTTTTGCGCAACCTGTGGAATGACGATCAAGGCCAGGACCTGATCGAATACACGCTGCTCATGGCCTTCGTGGCCCTGGCATCCGCGGCCCTGTTCATCAGCTCGGGCTCCAGCATCAGCAAAATTTGGAGCACGACCAACGTTCAGTTGAGCACCGCGGCCAGCGCCGCCGGGAGCTAGAGGCAAATACGCCTGGGCTGCGTACCTGCATCCCTGGCTTACAGGCCGGCTCGCCGCCGATGCGGCGGGAAACCATGGGGAAACAACAACCCGCTCCTCACGGACGCGGAGGGCGCCGGCTCGGTGGAGGAACACCGAGTCCGGCTCCGGTGGCGTCCGTGAGCGAGCGGTCTATCGCGGCGGGCTCTCCACCGCGGGTGGCAGAAAAACAGAAACAAGGAGTCTTAAATGAATCAGCGATTCATCTCGGTCCTGGTATTCGCGTTTGTAGTGGCCGGCTGCGCCAGCCTGCTGCTCTACCGGCTGACCGTGAACCACATGAGCACGCAAGCGGCGCCCTCCACCACCAAGGCCATCGTGGCGGCGAAGAATCTGGACCTGGGCGCGGTGATTCGCGATTCGGACGTAAAGGAAACCGCCTGGCCGGGCCCGCTTCCCACTAGTGCCGTGAAGAAAAGAGAAGACGTGGTAGGCCGCGGTGTGACCACCACCATCTACGAGGGCGAGCCGTTACTCGAGAGCCGCTTGGCCCCCAAAGGCGCCGGCGGCGGGCTGGCGGCCATGATTCCGTCCGGCATGCGGGCGGTGGCCGTGCGCGTGAACGATGTAGTGGGCGTAGCCGGATTCGTGGTGCCCGGTATGCGTGTGGACATCCTGATCTGCGGAAATCCCCCGGGAGCTTCTTCCCAGATGCAGGGAAGTCTGACGCGCACGCTGCTGCAGAACATTGAAGTGCTCTCCGCCGGACAGGATTTCAAGAAGGATAACGAAGGCAAGCCCGTGGCAGTCCAAGTCGTGAACCTGCTGGTGACGCCGGAACAGGCCGAAATGCTCAGCCTGGCCAGCAACCAGACCAGCATCCAACTGGTCCTGCGCAATCCGCTGGACACGCAGGTCGCCAAGACGCCCGGAACGGCCGTGGTCGAGTTGTTTGCCGGCGCCAAGGGACCCAAACGCCCCGAGCCCAAGCCGAGCGTAGTGAGAGTGGTTGCCAAGCCGGTTCCGCCGCCACCTCCGCCGCCACTGGCGAGGCCTCCCGTCAAGGAAACCTTCGTGATGGAAGTCATCAACGGCGGCAAGAAGAGCGAATCGACATTCCAAGTCAACCCGGAGGTCAAATAGATGTCCCGTATCGCTTCCGTCCGGCATCTGGCCGTTTCAGGCGTGTGGCTGGCGTTGGCCGCCGCGCCCGGCGCGTTGTTCGCCGCGGAGTTGCAGGGTCAATCCCATACCGCCCCGCTGGTGGTCACCGTCGGCAAGGCTCTGGTGCTCGACAATGCGTTGAACATCCAGCGTGTGTCGCTGGCCAACGGCGAACTCGCCGAGGCGGTGGCGGTGAATCCGCGTGAAGTACTGATCAATGGAAAAGCCCCCGGCGAAACCACGTTGATTATCTGGCAGCAAGGGGGCCCGCGCCTGTTGTACGACCTCGCGGTGCGGCCCAGCACCACCAAACTGGAAACGGTTCGCCAGCAGATCGCCCGGGAAATGCCCGGACAAGACATCGGCATCTACCAGGAGGGCGACAACGTGTTGGTACGGGGCACGGTCAAAGACCTGACGAGCGCCGAGCGCGTCGCCAGCGTGGCCGGCACTCTGGGGAAAGTGATCAACCTTCTCAACGTGATGATTCCTCCGGAGGAATCGCAGATCCTGCTCAAGGTGCGCTTCGCCGACGTGGATCGCAGCGCCACCTCGCAGCTTGGTTTGAACATTTTCAGCACCGGGGCCACGAACACCATAGGCGGCATAAGCACGCAACAGTATCCCTCGCCCTTAGTCACGCCGGGTGTCGGCGGCTCGCCCACCGCTTTCACTCTGACGAACGCGCTGAATCTGTTTATGTTTCGACCGGACCTGAACCTGGGCGCCGCCATCGAGGCGCTGGAAGCCAAGAATCTGCTGGAGATTCTGGCAGAGCCGAACGTCCTGGCGATGAACGGCAAACAGGCCAGTTTCATATCGGGCGGCGAGTTTCCGGTGCCGGTGGTGCAAGGCGGCTCGAATATCGGCGCGGTCACGATCCAATTCCGCGAATTCGGCGTGCGCATTAATTTCCTGCCGACCATCACCCCGCGCGGCACGATCCGGCTGCGGGTGGCGCCGGAGGTGAGCTCGCTCGATTACAGCAATGCCGTGGTGTTGAACGGTTTTACGGTGCCGGCCATCGCCACGCGCCGCGTGGATACTGAGGTGGAGTTGGAGAGCGGCCAGAGTTTCGGCATCGCGGGGCTGCTGAACAACAACTTCAACGAGACGGTGGACAAGATTCCCGGACTGGGAGATATCCCGCTTCTGGGCAAGCTGTTCCAAAGCCGCACAAAGAGTGTAACCAACTCGGAACTGCTAGTGCTGGTGACGCCGGAGCTGGTGCGGCCGATCCCCGCCGGGCAGGCGCTGCCAACCCTGCCAATTGTCAAACCGTTCCTGAAAGGCACTCTGAAGGATCCGCCGCGCACGCCTGGAATCGAAACCACCGGTCCGGTGCCTGTCAAGCCGGAGCGCGAGTCGATGCCGCTCGAGCGGCTGCTGGACCTTCAAAAAAAGGAGCAGGCGCCGGTGCCGGGAAGCACCGCGCCCCAGTTGCAGTGGGTCCCGATGCCGGTGACTACGCCGGGCCAGTCCATCAATCCCGGATTGCAGCCGACGTCCCCGCCGCCGAACGGAACGGGCCAGTAGGCCTGTCTGGAGAATCATGTATCCACTGACGGTAGGACTGGCCATCGAGACAAAACAGCTCTGGGACGAACTGCAGGCGTGCCTGCCGAGTTTGCCCTTGCGCATTGTCATCGAGCACCAGGAAGTATCCAACATGGGTCCCTTCCTAGACCGCCTGGAACGTTTGCGGCCGGAAGTGGTGATGCTGGATGTGGCGCAGATCAAGGAACCGCTGGGCGAACTGGTCCCGATGATCCGCGCCAAGGCGCCGGAGACCACCATCGTGGCCTTGCACGCCAGCGCCGATCCGGATGCGATCCTGGGCGCCATGCGCGCCGGGGTCAACGAGTATGTCTATCCGCCGCTGGAGCCCTCGTTGCGCGCGGCTCTGGAACGTAGGTCCACGGACCGCCGCCGTCACAATGGAGTGCGTTGGGGGGGCAAAGCCATCGGGTTCTTTTCCTCCAAAGGCGGATGCGGAGCCACCACGGTGGTGTGTCATCTGGCCGTGGAGCTGGGGCGCGAGGGACAGAAGGTTTTGCTGGCCGACATGGACCTGGACGCCGGGCTGATCGGCTTTCTCACCAAGGCTAAACCCGGCTACTCCATCCTGGACGCCGTCAACAACCTGCATCGGCTGGATGCCAGCTATTGGAAGGCGCTGGTCTCCAACGGCATTCCGGGTGTCGAGATTATCGCGGCGCCGGCCGCCACCGCGGACCGTACCTATCCGCGGCAGGAGCAACTACGGCATTTGTTCGGCTTCCTGCGATCGTTGTACGACTTCACCCTGATCGACTTGGGACGCAGCCTGACGCGGGTGGGGGTTTCCGCCCTGGAAGAGATGGACGAGGCTTACCTGGTGAGCACGCTGGAGGTGCCGGCGCTGCACCAGGCCAAGCAAGTACTGCAGATCCTGATGGACGGCGGATACGGCAAGGACCGCCTGCGCCTGATTCTTAACCGGGTGCCTAAGCGTTCGGAGCTGGCGCCGGGGGAAATCGAAAAGATCCTGGGGCTGCCGGTTTACGCCGTGCTGCCCAGTTGTTACCCGGAGCTGCACGAGTGTTATTCGATGGGTAAGCTGCTTCCGGAGCGCAGCTACCTGGGCAAAGAAATCCACGACCTGGCGCTGCGAATGGCCGGAATCGTGGAGCCGCCAAAGAAGAAGAAGTTTCTGGGGCTCGGGTAGGGCCGGCAAAAGTCCCAAATGAGATATCGAGGCGGCCGGCAAGAAATGCCGGCGCCACCAGGAAGGATCGTGAGCGGTGGGAACCATCAACGGATCGCTATATAAGACCGGGGAGAAGGAGACAGGCTGGGTCAGCCGTCTGTTTACCCAGGACCGCGCTGGGCTGGAACACCAGGAACTGAAGTTCGCGCTGCACCGCAAGCTGCTGGACCGGATCAATCTGGAAGCGCTGGCGGCGCTGGGCGGCGAACGGGTGCGCACGGAAGTGCGGGGGGCGGTAGCCAAGCTGCTCGAGGAAGAGAAGACCCCACTGAGCCTGTTGGAAAAAGAGCGGGTAGTGGAGGAAGTGCTGGACGAGGTTTTCGGGTTGGGTCCGCTCGAGCCGCTGCTGGCCGATCCTAGCATCTCGGACATCCTGGTGACCACGCCGCGGCTGGTCTACATAGAGCGCAACGGCAAACTGTTTCGCACGCCGGTGGAGTTCAAGGACAATGCGCATCTGCTGCGCATCATCGAAAAGATTGTCTCGCGGGTAGGGCGGCGCGTGGACGAATCCTCGCCGCTGGTGGATGCCCGCCTGCCCGACGGATCGCGCGTAAACGCCGCCATTCCGCCGGTGGCGGTGGACGGGCCGCTGCTTTGCATCCGCCGGTTCGGCCGGAACGTTCTGCACGGCAAAGACCTGGTAACAAAACTGACGCTGACCGACGGCATGCTGGAACTGCTGCGCGCGTGCGTGCGGGCGCGCCTCAATCTCCTGATTTGCGGCGGCACCGGCGCCGGCAAGACCACTCTGCTGAACGTGCTTTCCAGCTATATCCCGGAAGACGAGCGCATCGTCACCATCGAAGACGCGGCCGAGCTGCGGCTGCAGCAGACGCACATCGCGCGCATGGAAACCCGGCCGGCGAACGTGGAAGGCCAAGGGGCCATCCGCATACGGGAACTGGTCATTAACGCCCTGCGTATGCGCCCGGACCGCATCATCGTGGGTGAGTGCCGCGGCGAGGAAGCCCTAGACATGCTGCAAGCCATGAACACGGGCCACGATGGATCGCTGACCACCGTGCACGCCAACAACCCGCGCGACGCGATCTCGCGCATGGAGGTGATGGTCGGCATGGGTAACTCCAATATGGGCGTGCGCGCCATCCGCCAGCAGGTCTCGGCGGCACTGGATGTGATCGTTCAGGTAGCCCGTTTCAGCGATGGCAGCCGCCGCGTCACCCACATTACGGAAGTCACCGGCATGGAAGTCGAGACGGTCACCTTGCAGGATATCTTCCTGTTCGAGAAGACCGGAGTGAGTGAAGACGGCCGGGTGACCGGGCGCTTCCGGGCTACCGGCATACGGCCGCGATCCTACGAGCGGATCAAGGCTTCCGGCATCCATTTGCCGGCTTCGTTGTTCCAGACCGTGGTGGAGATCGAATAGCGTTATGTCTCTATTTGTAGGCGGCATCTTTCTTCTGGTCTTCGCGCTGATCATGGCCTGCGCGGTCTTCGGCTTCCTGTATCGGGAAAAGCATCGTCAGAAAGTCGTCAAAGAGATGCTCCAGACCGTAGTGGGCAGCCGGCCTATGCCGGTAACCAAGATCCTGAAAGATGCCGTGGTGCCGGTCAACCAGTTTTACGCGATGCTCGGATCGGCCAACCTGGCCAAGCGCGCGGAGGAAATGCTGCGGCAGGCCGGCATGACGTGGTCTCCCATGACGCTTTTCATGGCCAGCGCGGCGGCCTTTGTGCCCGGGTTTGTGCTGGGGCTGCGGTTTCCCTTTATCATCAATGACGCCCTCACCGCCTTCACGCTGGGGCTGGCCACCGCGCTGCTGCCTACGATGTATGTCAGGCGCACGCGCCGCAAGCGGCTGGCGGATTTGGAAGAACAGTTCCCGGAGGCGCTGGACTTCATGGCGCGCTCGGTGCGCGCCGGGCATGCCTTCCTGATCAGCCTCTCCATGGTCGGGGAACAAGTGCCGGAGCCGCTGGGGACGGAGTTGCGTACGCTCTTTAACGAGATCAATCTGGGCGCGCCGCTGGAGACGGCCCTTCTGAATCTCACCATTCGGGTGCCCCTGCTGGATTTCCGCTTCTTCACGTCGGCGGTGTTGCTGCAGCGGCAAACCGGAGGCAACCTCAACGAAATTCTGGGCCGCCTGGCGCATGTCATCCGGGAGCGCTTCCGCTTAAAGGGAGAAGTGAAGGCAGCCAGCGCGCATGGCAGGTTGACGGCCGGAATTCTGACGGTCCTGCCGATCCTGACGGCGCTGGCCATGCTGGCGGTGGCGCCCGGTTACCTGCAGGGGATGGCGAAGGATTCGGATGGAAAGTACATGATCCTGGCGGCGGGCGTGATGGTGCTGCTGGGCAATTACTTCATCCGGCGCATTATCAAGATCAAGGTATAACATGCCGATTTATCTCGCAATCGCGTTCTTCGCGGCGCTGACGGTGGCCATCGCGGTCTTCGGTTATCAGCGCTACGCGCGGCCGGGGCAAGTGTATGAACGGCTCGGCGAGCCGGTCATCGAGACCCCCACGGCCGGATCGCCGATAGATGTGGAGCCCCGCCGGCCGCGCGAATACAAGCTGCTGGAGAAGGTCGGCGGAATGATGCCGGTATCCTCCGACGAAAGCTCGATCACCCGGAAGATGCTGACTTATGCCGGGTACCGCTCGGATAACGCCGTCAAAATCTATTTTGGCCTGAGGATTATATCCGTCGTGGTGGTGGGGAGCCTGGGGCTGATGTTACGCAACTTCAGCGACAACCCCTCGATGCACGTCATCCTGCCGCTGGCTGCGGCGCTGGGGGGGTATATCGCGCCCAGCTTCCTGCTGGGCAAGAAGGTCAAGAAACGCCAGGAAGCCCTGCGCCTGTCGCTGCCCGATGCGTTGGACCTGATGGTGATCTCGGTGGAGGCGGGCTTGGGCCTGGACCAGGCGATTCAGTACGTCGGCGCGGAATTGCGCATCTCGCACCCGGACCTTACCGAGGAGCTGTCGCTGGTCAACCTGGAGATCCGTGCGGGCAAGCGGCGCGGCGATGCCCTGAGGAACCTGGGGGAGCGCACCGGAGAGCCGGAGCTGCGCAAGCTGGCCGCGATTCTGATTCAGAACGACCGTTTCGGCACCAGCATCGCCGAATCGCTGCGCGATCATTCCGATTTTATGCGTGTGCGGCGTCGTCAGGACGCCGAGGAGCGCGCCGCGAAGGTGGGCGTAAAGCTGGTGTTTCCGATCTTCTTCTTCATCCTGCCCGCCATGATGCTGGTGTGCGCCGGACCGGGCGTGCTTCAAGTTGTCAAGTATCTGATCCCGTTGATGAAGGGCGCGATGTAGAGGCCGGACGAGGGCCAAACGAGTTAGCTGCGAGGTTGAATCTTAAGAAAGGAGACAAGATCGATGAACAGCATGACGATACAGATCCTGATCTGGGTTGCGGCTGCAGTTGTGTTATTGCTGCTCCTGCAGCGCCGCCGGCGCCGCAAAGTAATGCGGTAGTGAGGTCTTTGGGTTTTGTTGCTGGCTCGCAAGCATTTGGCGCGGGGAGGCGCTGCCCGTGGCGCCCCCGCGCCTGATTTTTCCAGACCGGAAAGGTCGATGTCGACAGATCGCACAACCATCATCATCGCGCTGCTTCTGGTGCCGCTGCTGGTCGCGTTGGCGGCCCTGCCGTTGGGTCACTGGGAAACCGATTTCCTCAGCTTTTACGCCGGCGCCAGGTTAGCCGGCACGTCGCAGTTGTATTCGCTGAAGGCGGTACACGATATACAGGCCCCATATGAGCGGGAGCCGGCGCAGGTGCGCGCATACATCCGGCCGGCGTTTTACGCCATATTCTTGTGGCCGCTTGGAAAATTATCCTTTCATGCGGCTTCCTTGGTCTGGCAGGTCCTCAACGTTGCGGCAATCGGAGTCTTTATTTGGTGCTGGCGTAGAGGCCGGGCTTTGATGGTGGTGTTTTTCATGCCTTTGCTGATCGCTCTGGCGCTGGGCCAGGACGTCCCTATCTTCCTGGCAGCCTTCGCCAGTGTGGCTTGGTTACTTCGCAGGAATCGTCTTTTCGCCGCCGGGTTGGTGATGGCATTGTGCGCCGTGAAATTTCATCTGTTTCTACTCCTTCCGCTGGTAATTGTCGCCAGGCGATTGTGGCGTTTCGCCGGCGGTCTGGCCGCCGGAGGAGCCTTATTGGCCGGGCTTGGTTTTGCGGTCTATGGAAATTGGGTGCCGGGCTTTCTTACCATGCTGCGCATGAACGAACAGCATCAAGACTCCCAAACGTACATGGTGAGTATCGCCGCCCTGTTGTGGCACGCGCCATACGCCGCGATCTGGATTGCGTCGGCCATTTTGGCGACGGCGGCGGCGGTTTGGTTTTGCATACAGAAGGTCGAAGTCGATGAGGCAATGGCATTGGCGCTCCTGGCAGGGGTGCTGCTCAGCATGCACGCTTTTATCTACGATCTAGGCTTTCTGCTGCCCTGGATTACCCTGCAAAAACCGGAACGTGCATTGCAACTGATGTTGGTTATCTCCGTAGCGATTCTGACTGTGGCATTTCAGGTGCCGTTTGTCGGGCCCTTGCTGATTTTGGGCGTATGTGGATGGGAGATCCGCAGCAAGATGCGAGAGAGCGCGGAGCTATGTCTGATGCCGGTGGCGGCGAATTAAAGCGGTGTTCCGCATACCGTTCGCCGCCGCGCGCTGCATTCAGAGCCGCGGCCGTGAGGAAGCGGTGATCGATAGTTAGACGGGACACCTCACTTGTCGAGGATGGATTTGCAAAACGATAACGGCGCGCTGGAGAAAATCCGAGCGGCTCAAAACCCGGATGGCGGGTGGCCGTATCACAAGGGCGGCTCGTGGACCGAGCCGACCGTTTACGCGCTGCTGGCGCACCACGCCGGCCAGGCGGCGGCTCCCCGCGCAAGCGAGGCACTGGCCTGGCTGCGTGCCGCGCAGCGCCCCGACGGAGGCTGGCCGCCGCGCCGTTCGATCGACCAGAGCACCTGGGTCACGGCCCTGGTGGCGCTGCTGCCACCCGAAACCATCGGAGAAGAGCGGTACGCACGCGGCATCGAGTGGCTTCTGGGACAGAGCGGCATGGAGTCCACGCGGGCTTTCCGTTTGCGCGAGTTTCTGCGTAAAGGCGAGGTGCGAGAGGGTCCCGATGAAAGCGGCTGGGCGTGGTTTCCCGGAACGGCGGCCTGGGTCACGCCGACGTGCCTGGGCATCCTGGCCCTGAAGAAATGCTATTGGCGGCAGCCTTCGACACGGCTGCGCGAGCGCATCGAGGCGGCCCAAGCTTTCCTGCTTTCGCGGCGATGCGCGGACGGCGGTTGGAATCACGGCTCGGCCAGGGCCCTGGGCTACAACTCCGCCTTCTATCCGGAGACGACGGGCCAGGCCTTGTTGGCGCTGTCGGGCATCGATCCGGCGCTGCTGCGGGATAGTTTTGACTTGGCGCGCGGCTTCTTTCGGGAGTGCCGGCCGCCGGGGGGAGCCGCGTGGTTGCGGCTCGGGTTGCTGGCTCACCAGCAACTCCCGGCCGGCGCTCCTACTTTTTCGATGCCCAGCCGCACGCTTACCGATACGGCTGTCACCTATCTGGCGCAGCGGGCGGAGCAGGGGTATAACGTCTTCGCCGATTGAAGATGGATTGAAGATGGATTGAGGCATGAAAAGTTGTATGAAGCGGCGCGATTTCCTGCTGGGCTCGTTGGGGGCGCTTGGCTTGGCGGGCTGCGCCCGGCCACCGGCCATCCGGCGCCGTTCGCTGGTTTCCATCGTGCGCGCCCCGGAATATTCGCAAGAGGTTTATGGCACCATGCGCCGCGTGCTAGCCGAACACAAGCTCCAGGTGCGCGGCCGCCGTGTGGTGCTGAAGCCCAACCTGGTGGAGTTTGAGCCGGCCAGCACCATCAACACAAATCCGATACTGGTGCATGCCGCGCTAGAAGCGTTCCGGTCTTTGGGCGCCGAGGTCGCCATCGCGGAAGGTCCCGGCCATCGCCGCGGTACTCTGGACCTGGCCGACGCCGCCGGATACTTCCGGGTGATCCCGGATTTCGAAAACATTTTCACCGACCTGAATCTGGACGAGGTCTCTCGCGTGCGGCTGCCCCATCCGGTGTCCCGCCTGGACTCGCTTTACTTGCCCAACACGGTGCTCGGCTGCGACCTGCTGGTCTCCATGCCGAAAATGAAGACACACCATTGGGTGGGCGCCACGCTGTCGATGAAGAACCTGTTCGGGCTGGTTCCGGGGGGAGTCTACGGATGGCCCAAGAACGTCTTGCACTGGGCCGGCATTTCCGAGAGTATCGTGGACCTGCACTCGCTGTTTCCGCGTCCTTTCGCCATCGTGGACGGGATCGTTGGCATGGACGGAAACGGGCCGATACAAGGACGGCCGAAGCCGGTGGGCGTGATCGTATCCGGACACGACCCGGTCGCGGTGGATGCCACTTGCTGCCGGATCATGGAGATCGAGCCTTCGCGGATCGACTACTTGACGCTGGCGGCGGGCCTCGATCGCCTTGAGGCGAAAAACATCCAGCAAATAGGTGAAAAGCTGGAGGGCGTCGCCACCCCCTTCGACCTGATACTGGAATTGCGATCGCTGCGGAGGGTGTCTGCGTGACGGCTAGTGTCGAGCAGGATGACATCGGCAGGAGTGCCTGCGCCACGGCCACTGTTGAGGAAGTTTGCGTCGGCACGAGTGCCCCCGCCACAGCCCGCACCACATCGTTTCCGCGTTGGCTCACCTATGTGGGGAGTTCCGTGCTGGTGCTGGTCCCCTGCTTCTGGCAGTCGCGCATCCAGGCAGGCGATCTCTCCAGTCATCTGTATAATGCCTGGCTCGCGCAATTGGTCGAGCGCGGCCAAGCTCCCGGCCTCACCCTGGTCCGGCAATACAACAATGTTCTGTTCGATCTGTTGTTGAGCGGCCTGTTGCGGGCCTGGGGCCCTGGACCGGCCCAACGCATCGCCGTTTCGTTCGCAGTGCTGATATTTTTTTGGGGCGCCTTCGCGTTCGTTTGCTCGTGCTCGCGCCAGCGTCCGCGGCGCACGCCATGGCATCTGGCAATCTGCGTGGCAATGCTGGCCTATGGCTGGGTGTTTCACATGGGCCTGTTCAACTTCTACATCTCGATGGGCCTGTGCTTCGGAGCGCTGGCGCTGGCGCGCCACTGCCGGACGTGGGCGCTGGCTTCGGCTGTCCTGCTGTTGGGAATCGCCTACACCGCGCACGCTTTGCCGGTCGGCTGGGCGCTGGGCATTCTGGCCTACTATGGGGTGGCCCGGGCGCTGGCGCCGCGGTATCGGATCCTGCTATTCGCGGGGGCGCTGGCGGCGATGGGCGGGATAGCGGCGATTCTCTACGCGCGATTTGGCGGCTGGTGGGTCGGCAGCCAACTGATGGCGCTCAGCGGCGCGGAACAGACCTGGGTATACGCGATGCACTATGCGCCGATCGCGGCCGCGGTGCTGACGATCTGGATTCTCTGGTTCCAGCGCGTCCTCGAAACTCGCGGCGCCGAGAGGACCGTTCTGGATGTACGGTTTCAGCTCTGGCTGCTGTGTGTGGTGAGCGTGGTCGTCATTCCAGGCGCTGTGGTGCTGCCCGGGATGCGGCACAGCTTGAACGTGATGGCCGAGCGTATGTCGCTGGCCACGGCAGTGATGTTCTGCGGTCTGGCGGCCTCCGTGCGTCCCCGCTGGTTTGAAACAGCCGGTATGGCGGTGATTGCGGCGTTGTTCTTCGGCTTTCTCTACGCCGATGAGCGGGCGCTGAACCGGCTGGAAGCGCAAATGGCGGCGGCGGTGGCTGGGCTTCCGCCGGGCCAGCGCGTGGTTAGCGTACTCGCCGAGCCGAACAGCCGCGTGAACAGCCTGGCACACCTGATCGACCGGGTCTGCGTGGGCAGATGTTTCAGCTATGCCAACTACGAGCCTTCCACGTCGCAGTTCCGGGTGCGCGCGGATCGCGAGAACGGAATCGTGGTTTGGCAGTATGGGCAGTCGTGGGGAATGCAGGCCGGAGGCTATAAAGTCGAGCCTCGCGATCTGCCCCTATACAAGCTCGACACGTGCGGGCCGGGCGGGAACGCGCTGTGCGTCACACCGGTGAAGGCCGGGGTCACGCTGCAGCCGACTTATCTGCCCGTTCTCCCCCTGTTATGGAACGAGAAAGGCAGGACAGGATCATGATCTGGCGTTGGAAGGAACTGCCGTGGTGGCGCGTGGCCTTGGATGCGCTTCTGCTGCTGAGCATGTTGCTGGTGACGTCCAGCCTGCAGGCGCCTCGGTAGGTGAACGGGGCTTGCCTGGCGAAAGCGCCTGGCCCCACCAGATGCGCTGCTGCTGCTGAGCATGTTGCTGGTGACGTCCAGCCTGCAAGCGCCGCGGTAGGTGGACATTGGGGCTTGGCAGGTGAAAAACCATTTGCCCCGCGGCTAACCAAAGAGAGTGCCCGTAGCGGCCGCGGCCGCCGGGATAATGATACGGGGCGGTCGGCTCCGCATCATGCCGCTGGCACTGGAAATTGCGCTTACATGTTGGTTTTGCGTTATCGGCGTACAGGCGGCGCGAAAGCGGGATGCGCGGTTGCTGCAGCTTCTGCTCGTCAGCGTGGTCTGTGTAGCCGGGGTGGGATGCGTGGGCATCGCATTGTCGGTAGCGGCCCGGCACACGGCAAAACTCGACCTATGGCTCTACACCGCCGACACGGCGCTCGGCTCGCCCTCCTTCGCGGCGGCCCGCCTGATTCGCCCCACACATTGGTATGAGGTTCTAGTGGCGGTGTATGAGGCAATGCCGATGGTGATGTTGGCCACGTACGCGATGCATCTGCTCGCGGGCGGAACTCCGCAACGGGTTCTGGCGGCATTCGCTTTGAATTTCGCCGCCGGGTACAGCGTATACCTGATGTTCCCGGCATGCGGACCCGAGTACGCTTTTCGGGGCTTTCCCGTGCTGCCCTCCGCCGCGCCGGGGTTGCACACATTGAACCTTCTGGCGCCACCGAACTGCATGCCCTCGCTGCATACATCGACGGCGCTGCTGGCGTGCTGGTTCTGCCGGCCGTGGCGGTTCGCGAGCGGATGCGCACTCCTGAACCTCGCGCTCACCGTGCTGGCGACGCTGGCGACGGGCGAGCATTATGTCGTTGACCTGGTGGTTGCGGCGCCATTCACAGCCTTCGTCTATCTAGCCGCCCGGCGGGAATACCGCCCGGCCATCGCGTGGCTGGCGGCCGTGATGGCGTGGTGCGGCGCCCTACGCTTCGGCCTGCCATTGCTGACCGCGGCGCCTACGCTGTTCGCAATGGTTTGCATTTCGACGGTGGCAGCCGCATGGGTGCATTCCACGCGTATGGACGGTGCCGGCCGCTGGACGACCTTAGGCCTCGCCGCCAGACCGGCGGCCATCAACAGCAGCCCGGTAGGAGCAGTGAACCAGACATGACCATCCGGCACGCCGCCCTGGTTTTCGGCAAATCGATCGGCTCGTGCTTAGTCCTCGCTTGTCTGGCGGGGCTTCCGCTGCACTTCCATATCACGACGTACGCCTACCTGGCGGCTGCGCTGGCAGGCTCGTGCGCGATCTATCTGTGGACCCGGCCCAGCCGGCAGAGCCTGGTATGCACCGTAGTGCTCGGCGCGGCTTTTGCGATATTCTATGCGATCGTCACAGGCGAGCCTGTGCTGCCGTCATCTCCTGCATTCCTCGGTTTGGGCAGTCTGGCCAGCCTGGCCCTGGCGGCGCTGTGGTCCACGCCTGAGCGCCGGTCCGCCAACCTCGATACGTGCACCACTGCGGCGCTGTTCCCCATGTTCCTGATTACGTCGGGACTTGCGCTCGGCATGACGACGGCCCTGCACCCGAAGACTTTCGATCTCTTCCTGTATGCGTTCGATGCGCGATTGGGTATGCAGCCGAGTTTCCTGGTGGGCCGTTTTTTCGCGCGGTTTCACGCGATCCGCTACGGATGTTATTTGGGCTATGAGGCTCTTCCGCTGGCCATGGCGATCGCGTTTGCGATGGAGCGGAGCCGGCGCGCTCGGCGGAGTTCGAGCCTCATGCTCGCCTTCATGATCGCCGCAGTCGGTGGATTCGTGTTGTACAACCTGTTTCCCGCAGTGGGCCCGATACACGTTTTTGGAAAGCAGTTTCCCAATTTGCCGCCGCCGGCCGGACCGGCTCCTTTCCATCTCGTGGCGATCGAATCGGCGCCGCGCAATGCGATGCCATCCGTGCATATCGCCATGGCCCTGCTGATCCTGTGGAACTCGCGCCTGGGGCCGCGCGTCTGGCGGATGGTCGCTGCCATGCTGCTGGGAGTAACCGTTCTCGCGACTCTTGGATTCGGCGAGCACTATCTGGTGGACCTATTTGTAGCCGTGCCGTTCACGCTGGCCGCGCAAGGGCTGGCCACCGCCAGTCTGCCGTGGCGCACATCCGAACGCATCGCTGCAACAGCAGTGGGGGGCGCACTGGTGGCTGGTTGGTTGATGTATCTCCGTATGCCCACGCCGGCGCCGGCCGGAGGCGGATGGGCGTGGAGCCTGCTGCTCGGTACAGCGGTCGTGGCGGTAGTTTTAGAATGGCGTCTCAATCGGGTCACTCTGGCGCTCAATTACCAGACGTTGCGGCAGCCAGACGTAGCGCGCTTCGAGCCCGCATGTGCGCCCTATGGATTGGGCTCGCGCACGCCCGCTGGATCTATGTCGGCGGAATGACTTGTGTTAGAAGGCGAGCGGAACTCGCCGCACAGGCAGGAGCGCCTGCGCTACGCGCTCATAACGCGAACACGAACGGCTTGCCGTGTTCCAGGCGCAGATAGCGCACTTCCGGCGCGCGCAGGGCCAGCGACGCGCGGAACTGGCCGGGATCCACGGAATTATCCGGGAACATATCGTAGTGACACGGTATGGCGCCCTTGGGCTGAATCTGCGCGGCTAATTGCGCCGCCTCGTAGTGCGAGAGATTATTGAATCCGCCGTTGATGCAGGTGATCATCAGGTCCGGGCGATACTTGCCGGCGGAGGCCAGCAGCTCGCTGTAGTCGGTATCGCCCGTTACGTAGACGCGGGGACCCTTTCCAAACTGGAAGACGAAGCCCATGTGGTTGAGATCCGTGGCATCGGTGGGCAACGCGAATGTGCCATGCACGATCACGTCGCGGAACTCCAGCTCGCAGGCGGGCCAGGCGGGCACGATGCGCCCGCTCTCGACGCCCTTGTCTTTGAATACCTCGCAACTGGGGTGCGGGCCTATGAACTGGGTCGTGTCTTTGTGGCGGAGAAGCTCGATGGTGAGCGGGTCGGTATGGTCCTGGTGGTTGTGGGTGCAGGTGAAGAGGTCGACGTTCAGTACTTCGGGCGGAAGCAGGATGGGCACCTGCCGGTGTAGGTCGATGCCCGAATCGGCGTACGCCTCGGCGCACGAATCGGTCAGGTAAAGATCGGTCGAGAGCAGGGTTCCTTCCGCGGACTTGAAGATGAATCCGTTCTGGCCCAACCACCAGATCGCCACCGAGTTCCGCGAGACCGGGAACGCGCGGATGTCCTGCATGAGGCCCATGTGGCTCATTGTGTCAATCCGCGGGGCAGCTTGCAAACTGGCTGGCGCGGCTTGCAAACCGGCTGGGGCCGGCTGCGAACCGGCTTGCGAACCGGCTGGGGCGCATGCACACCGGCTGGCGCGGCTTGCAAACCACTCGGCCCCCTTGCAAACGGACGTCTGTTGCGCCACATTGAGAACATGCCGGTCCCGCTGGACGCGCTACGCTGCTTGCTGGGGCTGCTCTGCCTCTTCTTCGCGCATTTCGTGGGACGCTCGATCGTGCGTGTGCGGCGAGGCCAGCAACGCTCGCGTAGTCTATACGGCTGGCTCATTCGGATGGTGGTGACAGCCGGGGCGATTCTTTGGCATCGCGGACTGGATAGCATCTCGATCGCGGCGTTGGTGCTGGCGGCGGGCGCGCTGGCTGCGGGGATCTGGGATGAACAGCGGCCTAAGCAGCAGGAGGATTTGACCCGGCAGATTTTCGGAGGGTAAGGCGCGCGGAGCGCGCCAACATCGACAGAAGACGTCGATGTTACGAGTGGGCGAGCGGGCGATGGGGCGAGCGGGCGATTCATCTTAGGACGGTCGTGCGGAGCGCGCCAAGCGGCGAAAACTCCAGGGGCGCGCGGAGCGCGCCGGGACCTCGAACTGAAGTTCGCCGCGGCAAGCTGAAGCTTGCGCCACGACTAAAACCTTGTTACTTCGGTGAAGTGGAAGTCGTGGACTTTCATGGCGGGGGCGGCCATGTCGAAGGCCTCTTCGCCGGAGGCGCGCACTGGCGGCGAGAGCGCGTCGACGTGCGATAGCAGATCGACCAGGCTCTCGTTGAAGCGGAAATTGCGCACGCCGCCGGCGATGCGTCCGTCCTCGATCAGAAACGTACCATCGCGCGTCATGCCCGTCATGATTTTCTCGTAGGGATCGACTTCGCGGATGTACCATAGCCGCGTTACCAGGATGCCGCGCGCGGTGGAGGCGATCATTTCGTTGAGGGATGTCGGACCTCCTTCGATCACGATGTTCAACGGCGCTTCGCCATATTCGTTCGGCAGCGGGAAGCCATGTCCCGTGGGTTTCGTTTGCGCCAGGGCCGCGGCTTGCCGGCAGTATGCCACGTCACGCACTACGCCGCTATCGACGAGCGTCAGCCTGCGGCGCGGAACGCCCTCGCCATCGAACGGCGCGCTGGCTTGCAGCGGGTGATACACATCGTCATGAATCGTGATGTTGTCGCCGAACAGCTTCTGGCCGATGCGGTCGCGCAGGAAACTGCGGCCGTCGCGTATGGCGGTGGCGCTGAAATCGCCGAACATCTGGCCGACCAGGTCGAGCACGGCGGGCGGCTCCAGGATCACGTTATAAGCTCCGGGTGGCAGTTCTGCGGGTTCTCGCGAAGCGTCCGCCTTGCGGGAGGCTGCGCGCGCCATGGCCACCGGGTCGAGGTCCTGATGATTGCAGGCGCTCGCCTTCGACCAGCCGGAGCTATCCGCCGCCATCGTGGTGATCGAGAACTGCGCCATGGTCTCCGGATGATAGGCGAACACTCCGCGCGAGTTCAAAATCGCCAGCACGGCTTCCGACGTGGAGTAGATGCCGGCCGCGGTCTGTCCCGCCACTTCGACCAGGTGGATCGCCTCGGCCACCGCCTGCGCGCGGTCCGCTGGGGTTACTCGCGCGGTGGCATCGAACCATCTGGCGACCCTCGGCGGATCATCGGGTTCAGCCAGCGGCAACAGGTCGGCATCCGGCTCCTGTAATTTCGTGAGGGCGGACGCCTCCTCCACCACCTGCCGTATGGAAGCCTCATCCAGCCGGTTGGTGGTGGCGCGCGCGGTGCGTCCATCGATCTGCACCCGCACCGAAAGATTGGCGCTGCGCTCCGCCACATTCTGGTGGATCGCATTATTGGCGAACCGCGTCAGGGCGCTGGAGCCCGCCGCGATGATGGCCTCGACGTCGGCGAACCCGAGCGCACGAGCTTCGGCGGTCACCCGTGCAAACACGTCGGCGCAGCGCGCGCGCGGGAGCAGTTCCGATTCGCGGCCGTCACTCGGCATAAGCGCTCCCTACTTTGATGCGGCTGAAACGCGCCGGGCTCGCGCCGTGGCCGGTCCCCATAACCTGCTCGGGCTGCCCCTTTCCGCAATTCGGCGTGCCCCACAGCATCCAGTGCTGGGGTCCGGCGATAGCCGCGCACGCATTCCAGAACTCCGTAGTGATGCCGCTGTAGCTGGGGTTTTTCAGCATGCGGATGCGCTTCCCATTGCGGATCTCCCACCCGATCTCGCAACCGAACTGGAAGTTGTAGCGCTTGTCGTCGATCGACCAGCTACGGTTCGTCTCCATGTAAATGGCGTGGTCCGTGCCATCGAACACTTCATCGAGCGATTGCTCTCCGGGCCGCAGGCTCACGTTGGTCATGCGGATCAGCGGCAGACGCGACCATCCATCCGCGCGCATGGTGCCGTTGGAGCGCGCCTGCCCCACCGCCGCGGCCGTTTCCCGCGAGGTCATGTAGCCCGTGAAGAGGCCGTTGCGGATGATGTCGGTAGACTGCGCGGGCACGCCTTCGTCGTCGAACGCGAACGTGCCGAGGCCAGGGCCGTGCTCGGGCCGCGCGTCGCAAACCACGTTCACGATTTCGGAGCCGTAGCGCAGGCGGTTCAATTGATCGAGCGTCAGGAAGCTCATGCCCGCATAGTTGGCTTCGCTTCCCAGGACGCGGTCGAGCTCGATGGGATGGCCGATGGATTCATGGATCTGCAATCCCAACTGCGAGCTATCAAGGATGAGGTCGAACTCGCCTTCGGGGCACTGATCCGCGGCATGCAGGGCTACGGCTTCGTCGGCCACGCGTGCGGCGTTGGCGACCAGGTTCCACTCCTCGATCAACTCGTATCCTTTGAGCTGATGCTGCCCGCCGAACGAATTCGGATAGGAACGCCGCTGGATCTCGCCATCTTTGTAAGCGAGCGCCGAGTATCCGACGCCGCTCAGGTAGCGGGTCTGGTCGATCAGGCTGCCCAGCGAGGAGGCGAAGACCTGGCGGCGCCGCTCGAAGCTCATGGCGCCTTCGGCCAGCGTGACGCCCGGATTGCGGCGCAGTTCACGATCCACGTCGAGCAGCAGAGCGACGTTGCGGTCCACGGGAATCGAGAACGGATCGATGCGTATAGGCGAGACCCACTCGACTTCGTACTTCTCCTCGGGGGCGAGCAGCACATCCTGCTTCTTGGCGAGAGTGCCGGCGCGCGCGATTTCCAGCGCCAGCGACGCGGCGGCCTCGATGCCCGCTTTGGTCAGGTCGTCGGTCGCGGCGAACCCCCAGCAGCCGTAGGCCAGCGCGCGGATACCCAGGCCCATGGAGACAGAGCTGGAAACGTGACCGGCTTTGCCATTCTTGGTGGAAACCTGGCGGTCGCGGGTCTCGATCACGCGCACATCGGCGTAGGAAACGCCGCGTTGCACGGCTGCATCCAGGGCCTCCAGGGCGAGTTGCTTCATAAGGGTCTACCAGCTTACGCTACCATTGCTGGTCGGATGAATGTAGAACCTGTAACACTGGAAGGCCGCCACGTGCGGCTGGAGCCGCTCTCGCTCGACCACCACGCCGATTTGTGCGCGGTGGGCCTGGACGAAGAATTGTGGCGCTGGATTCCGACCCAGGTGCGCACCGCCTCCGATATGCGCGCTTACATCGAACTGGCGTTGCGCACGCAAGCGGAGGGATCGGCGCTGCCATTCGCTACGATCGATCGCGCGTCCGGAGGGGCCATCGGGAGCACGCGATATGGCAACATCGACCGGCTGCACCGGCGAGTCGAAATCGGCTGGACGTGGATTGGCCGGCCGTGGCAGCGCACCGCGGTGAATACCGAAGCGAAGTACCTGATGCTGCGGCATGCGTTCGAAACGCTGGGGGCGAACCGTGTGGAGTTGAAGACGGACTCGCTGAACGAGCGGTCGCGGCGGGCGATCCTGCGGCTGGGGGCCGTGGAGGAAGGCGTGTTTCGCAAGCACATGGTGACGGAGAGTGGGCGCGTCCGGCATACGGTCTACTTCAGCATTATCGATGAGGAGTGGCCGGCGGTGAAGGCTCGGTTGGAGGGGAAGTTGGGTGAGTAGGCGGGGTGTTTGCGGCTTGGCTCAATTTGTTTTTTGAGCAAACGAAGCCAATTTCCACATACTTTTTTTATGCGGCCTGAGGGCTGCGGCGGTGAGGGATCGGCGGTGCTGGCTGAGGTAACTGGCTGCAAAGGAGGGAGTTAGGGGCTGGGAGCCTCCGGATGACGGTTTTGGTGAATGGCGCTCGATTGCAGCGACCTGCCTCGGGCTGATTTAGGGTGGGCATCGACTTTTTTGAACGATCAAAAATCAATTCTGCATTTCTCTACGCTTGGCAGGCGGCGCTCGTGCCGGTAAGTCTATTCCTTATGTGGGGCCGCGAGGTGAAACTTCTCCAGATTAGTCACGATTCCCGTCATAACTCAATCGAAATGGAGCCACGCCGACGCCGTGGCTCTTTTGCCGTCCGGCTGTCGTAGCTTCGAGGGATGAGACTGCTGGGCGCCCTCCTGATGGTAACCTGCACCGCGCTGGCGCAAACGCCAGACCTGAAATCGGCCAGTGGCTATTCAAAAGATGGTGCAGCAACAGGTCACCGCCTGGATCGAGCGCGCCGCGGAGAAGATGCCGGAGGAAGAGTACGCGTTCAAACCCGATCCCGCCGCGCGGTCTTTCGGTCAGATTCTCGGCCACATAGCCGATGCGGACTACCTTTTCTGTTCAGCCGCTCTGGGAGAAAACAGCCCCTCGCCGGGGATCGAGAAGACCAAGACGACGAAAGCGGAACTAACGTCCGCGCTGCACGATGCCTTCGCCTACTGCAGTCGGGCCTACGATAGACTCACCGACGCCAACGCCAATGAGATCGTCAAGGCATTTGGCCAGGAGCGAGACAAGCTCGGCGTGCTATGGTTCAACGCCTCACGCAATTTGGAACAGGTTATCCGTCTTGGGAAGTAGATCCTCGCCCGGACTCGCCATGGAAGTCGCCCACCAGGAGATCAACAGCGGCATGCGCAATGGGGTCCACCACCGTTTCCGTCCGGTTCGACGATGCCCGCGCCAATCGGCAAGTCCGCTCAGTCTCCCTCAGTTATGGAATGATCGCAAATACGGTGACGCATGGTAGTCCCGGACTGCTATCAACTGGATCGCGCCCGCGAATGGATTCAGGCGTGGGGCAAGCCGCGGAGTGGAGGGAAAAGCGAGATTCACCACGACACGGCAGTAAATGGGCTGCCCGGATCTTTCGATTGGAGTGTTATACTTCTCCGCTGTGGCGCCAAAGATGGAGCCGGTGTGGAAAGGAGCGCGTCGATGGGACAAATCGTTCATACGTTGGGCAAACTGAACTGGGTGAGGCCGTGTGTGGTGTTTGTGCTGTGCGCGGCGACGGCGATTGCCGTGCCTGGACAAACTTTCACCACGCTGGTAGGCTTCGATGGCACGGACGGTGCAGCCCCCTACGCAGGGGTAATCCAGGCCACCGATGGGAATTTTTACGGAACCACCGTAGGGGGTGGCGCCAGCAATTACGGTACGGTCTTCAAAATGACCGCCAGTGGCACGGTGACGACTCTGTACAGCTTCTGCTCCCAAAGCGGATGCACGGACGGCAGCCGCCCCTACGCGGGGCTCATCCAGGCCAGCGATGGGGATTTTTACGGGACAACTGAAGGAGGTGGCAAACGCAATAAAGGCACGGTCTTCCGAATCACTTCCAGTGGCGCGCTGACGACGCTACACAGCTTCTGCTCCCAGAGCGATTGCGCGGATGGCGCGTACCCCGACGGGGCGCTGGTCCAGGCCAGCGATGGGGACTTCTACGGGACCACATATGGCGTGCAGGGGATTGACACGCTGGCGGGCTATGGCACGGTCTTCAAAATCACTCCCAGTGGCGCGCTGACGACTCTCCACAATTTCTGCTCCCAAAGCGGGTGCACGGACGGCATAAACCCCCAGGCGGGGCTGGTCCAGGCCGCCAATGGCGACCTTTACGGAACAACGCAAAACGGCGGTGCCTACGGCCTCTCTTATGGCACGGTTTTCAAAATCACCCCAAGTGGCACGCTGACCACGCTGCATAGCTTCTGCGCCCAAACAAATTCCGAAGGTTTTTGTACGGACGGCTACGCCCCCTATGCGAAGCTGGTCCAGGCCCTCAATGCAGACCTCTATGGGACAACCAATGTTGGCGGGGTCACGGACGATGGCACGGTCTTCAAAATTACCCCCGGCGGCGCGCTAACGACGTTCTACAGCTTCTGCGCCCAAAGCGGGTGCCCGGACGGCGAAATCCCGCAGGCGGCGCTGGTCCAGGCTACCAATGGGGACCTCTACGGGACAACCCCGGGCGGCGGGATCGTCGGGCACTGCGTCGTGTCTTTTGGCTGCGGCACAATCTTCGAAATCACCCCGGGTGGCGGACTGACGACCTTATACAGTTTTTGCTTCCAAGACAGGTGCACGGACGGCGCAGAGCCATCGGCGCTCTTCCAGGCCACCGATGGCAACTTTTACGGGACGACCGGTCACTTCGGGGTCAGCGGCGGCGGCACCGCATTCAGCCTGTCTGTAGGTCTGGGTCCGTTTGTGGAAACACAGACTACCTTCGGCAATGTTGGGGCAGCCGTGAACATTCTGGGGACCGATCTGACCGGCGCGACGAGCGTCACATTTAACGGCACTGCGGCTCAGTTCACTGTCGTCTCGCCTTCACTAATCACCACGACCGTACCCAGCGGCGCGACTACGGGAACAATCCAGGTGGTCACACCCGGCGGCACGCTTTCGAGCAACGTGCCCTTCCGGGTGCTGCCGTAGAGTCGAACGGCCGACGCTCTTGACCATGCGTATCTGGTCGTCTGTAAAGCCGACGGGCCACAAGACCAGGCACGGGTTCGAGATTCTTGAAGCGCATTGATCGCAACAGGCCGGTTGGCAGGCGAAAGCGCCTGCCCCACTCAAATTTCCAAGCGCGTGCTGGATGATGTCCGTAACGCAACCAGGGCAACGGGTAGAGGACGAAGCATTGGCAGGCGAAAGCGCCTGCCCCCCGTCCCCTCGGCCCGTATTGTATCGCCCGTATCGCATTGGGCCTAGCCGACGCCGCGTGCTATTATTTGCCGCGGGGAGCGTTTTATGCGAATCATTTTCGGTGAAATCCTGATGGCATTTCTTGCTTTCCAGGCTCCGGGGGCGGTGCGCACCATTATCCCTAACGGGGGCGGGGGCGCCGGAAGTCTGAGCGTCATCAACCCGGCCACGGGTACGATCGACCGTTCGTTCGTGACGGCGACCAGCAGCAGCGCAATCAACAACACCGGCTTGGCGATGATGAACGCGAGTGACAGCGCCGCGGTCCTGGCGATCTCCTCGAACGCCTATCTCCTCTCTGTAGTAAACCTGAGTACCGGAAAAGTAACAGCGCAACAACAGCTTTCCGCTCCGCTGCCGCCAGCGCCTATTGGTATTGCGGCAAACCCCAAAACGAGCGTGCTTTTACTCAGCTACCTCGATTCGAGCGGCAACACACACATACGGAAGCTTAACCCCACCACCCTCGCTGTGATCGAAGATTCGAATCTGGGCCCTAGCGCCGCCTTGTCCATGACCGTTTCGCCGGACGGCGAAACCATCTACCTCTTTGGCTACGGCTACACGGAACTGGCGGCGGTCAAGGCCTCCAGTCTGAAGCTGATCGGTACTGTTCCCCTTTCGGACCAATGGGTGGCCGTAGTTTCTCCCGATAGCGCTACGTTGTATGTTGCGGCCGGCGTGTATCCCGACATCGCCTTGACTTATATCGACGCGGCCACGCTCGCTGTGACCGAAAGCGTGCCCCTGGGTGGCGTGAGCGTGGTTTTCGGCCTGGCAGTTTCGGCGGACGGATCTCAGCTCTATATGGCAGCTCAGGCAGACTATCAGGGCACAGACATCTTCACACTCGATTTCGCCACGCAGAGCCTGATGACCGTGCCGGTCGGCGTCGATGGAAACGTCGCGGTTTCACCAAACGGGACTGTCTACGTTGGCGAGGGATCGGATGTGGTGGTCTTCGACCCGGCTGCACAGTCGGTGAAGGCGACCTTCAGGGGCTTTGGCAGCGGCCCCCTGGCGCTGAACACAACGGGAACTGAACTCTACTTGCTGAACGAGTTTAGCTCCAGCCTGGCGCAGACTGGCGCGCCACCATCGCAAACGATAGTTGCGACGGCTGCCACGGGGTTCCTCTCCGGCGTGGCATACGATTCGACAGACAATTTTTTGCTGGTGGCTGATAGCGCGAACAACATCGAGGTGCTGAACGCCAGCACTCTTCAACCCGCGGGGCAAATCTTCATTCCGAATCTAGCGTACGCGTTCTTGAGCGCCGGCGGTGGGTCGGGATTTGCCACGAGTTCAACGCCGCAGATCTTCCGTTTCGATCCGGTCTCGCTCCAGGTGACCGGAACGGCGTCCCTTCCGGGCGGCGCAGAAAACTACTTGTGGGCCTATTCGCAACCCGTGCTGAGAGGAAGTACGCTGTACGTGCCCTTCGAGCGCAGCCTAAATGGAGGGCCGCGAGCGCCATCGTCGACCGGGTCGATGGCCCCTGCGGGTATTGCGGTGATCGACACGCTTCAGATGACGCTGACGGCAATTTGGCCGTTCAGAAGCTTGCCTCTGCTCTGTCTGGCCCCAGGGGGCGGGCCGGCCTACGCGGTGGTTCCGGAGGCAAAGCAGGTACTGGATCTCGACGTTATCAATCTGAGTACGGGCGACATCGTCGCGCAGGTGCAGATACCAGGTCTGAATACCACGGGCACTTATTCGAATCCGGCGGTTTCACCGGATGGCAGCACAATCTACTTCTCGAACAACAATACGCTTTACACGTTCAATTCGAAGGCTCTCGCGCTCACCAACACCGTCCCGGGGATCGGTCTCGTCAACCTGACGGTCAGTCCGGATGGCGATTTCCTCTACGGCGCCACCCCACAGTGCAATGGCTGCGCGTACAGCCTGGAGATCGTTTCCACTTCCTCGCTCGAAGTGGCAGGTGCGATACCATCCGCTTACCAGCCTGGACCGGCCCTGTTTCTCGGGAATTGAGATAGCACGGCGGAATGCAATATCCGGTAGTGGGCTACTTTGAAAGTAGCCCACTACCCAATATCCGCGACGTTCCGGTACGGAGCGCGCGCGCTGATGCCTCAAACCCTGTCGCATGGCGCACGCTTTAGCTTTGCTGTAGCGTGCTGTTGCTGGCTCTAGCGGACGGCGAACTGAAGTTCGCCGCGGCAAGCTGAAGCTTGCGCCACGTCTTTCAGACGGCGGCCGCAACCTCTTAATTGAAAGCATAATTTTCTAACCGGAAGAGAATATCATGAATGCTGCAGGAAGTTCTGCCGCAACAGCGAAGGAGATGCCATGACACCCCGCCGATCGTTTTTATCCCGCGTCACCGCACTACCGTTCCTGGCGTTACCCGGGAGCGCCGCGCAAAAGTCAAGCCGGCCGTCTTTGAAGATCCTCATGAAAAGCGCTTGGGGCTCGGACGATCCTACCAAAGCCGCGTTTTCGTTCCTGCACGGTCTCGCTTTGTCCGAGGCTGGACACCAAGTCCAGATTTTTTTGTTGGGCGAAGCCGTCAACTTGATGCGGCGGACGGTTGCCAACGCCGTTGTGCCCGTGGGGTGGCCGCCGTTGGCGGAAACTCTCGAAAAGGTCGCTGGGAGAAACATTCCAATATACGCCTGCGGCGCCTGCTGCCGTGCAAGGGCAATCGCGGACTCGGATTTGAGCCAGTGGGGCGCCAAATTTGGCAATCCCACGATCTTTGTGTCCCTGGTAGAGTGGGCCGATCGGATCATTACGGAATAACATGCTCAGGCCAAGGACTCGCAGTGCAACATCGGGACAAAAGGACCTAAACGATTTTGCGGATGGAGCTTAAGGCAGAAGAGCCGCGGTGCTTGCAACGGCTTCATAGCTTTCGGATGAAACAGGCGCATTGCCGGCGATTCTGCTTTCGCTGGCGCTGGTCCACAGGTACATGGACGCGTATGCTCGCCAAGGGCGCCAAGCTTCGGCGCGCCGCTCCAGCTCGCCAGGAGTTTTTAGAGCCAGGGCGCGCAGGAGACCGAGATCGCCGGAGGGGAACGCATCGGGTTCGCCCAGCGCCCGCATCGCCACATATTGTGCGGTCCATTTTCCAATGCCGGGGATTTCACACATGCGACCCAGGAAATCTTGGGAGTCGGAGATCCCTTCAAAGCCGATGCGGCCATCCGAAACCGCACGGGCGAGCGCGCGAATGGTTTCGGCGCGCGCCTTAGTCAGTCCTACGCCGGCCAGGTCGGCATCGGCAAGAACTTCGGGCGCTGGGAAGAGATGCGTGAGACCGCCGGGCGCGGAGAGCGGTTGGCCGAGCGTTCTAACCAACCGGCCTGCAAGGGAGGTGGCGCCCTTGACGGTAATCTGCTGACCGAGAATCGCGCGTATGGCCAGTTCAAAGCCATTCCAGCAGCCCGGTACACGCAGTCCCGGACTTGCCTCCATGCGCATCGCCAACACGGGATCCGCAGCCAGACCTTGCGCGATGGCGGCCCAATCCGCATTCAGATCGAACATCGCGCGTATGCGCTCGACGATCAAGAAGAGCGAGCGTGGATCGCCAAATTGAACGCGCACAGCGAGGCCGTCGTTTCCTTCATCCAACGAGACCTCCAGCCAGCCGTGACTGCCGTTCAAGGAAATCGAACGCCGGTAACTGCCGGACTCCACCGCTTCCACGCCGGGCGTAGCGCGCGGTGCGAGAAACCGCAGCATGCCATTCCAGTTGTAGGGCGGCCGGAAACGAAGACGGAAGAAGTATTCATCCTGTGGCGGCACGCCGGTCTGTCGCGAGAGACGCCGGATTTGCGTCGGCGTACGATGATAGACCTTGCGGATAGTGGCGTTGAAGCGCCGCACGCAACCGAAGCCCGAGGCCAGGGCGACTTCACTCATCGGCAAACTCGTCTCGTCGATGAGCTTCTTGGCGAAGTCCAAACGGCGGGTTTGAGCCACGGCACTGGGCGTCGCCCCGAGGTGTTGGAGAAACAGACGGCGAAGGTGGCGTGAACCGACTCCCAGGCGTTGCGCTAGAACTTCCACGCCGCCGTCGGCCAAGCCACTCTCGGCGATCAGGCGCAAAGCTCGCGAAACGGTGCTCGGAGTTCCCAGCCAGGCCGGAGTTCCCGGCGAGCATTCCGGGCGGCAGCGCAGACAGGGACGAAAGCCCGCCTCGGCGGCCGCGGCAGCGCTTGGATAATAGCGCACGTTTTTCTCTTTGGCCGTGGGCGCGGGACAAATCGACCGGCAGTAGACCCGGCTGGTGAGCACGCCGATGAAGAATTTGCCGTCAAAACGGGCATCGCGCGACAGGCGCGCGCGCGAACATACCTGCCAGTCGAGATCCATGTCCTTCACCTATGATAGTCGCTCGCGCGGGAGAAACTAGACGTTTTCGGACCTGGCTCACTGGTGTGGTGGCGAACTGCAGTTCGACGCTTACGGCGAGTTTCAGCTCGCGGTTGGCAGGCGAAAGCGCCTGCCCCACAGCGCTGTTCACCGATGCCACCAAGACCACCCAGCGCGAGAGCAAGGTCCGGAAACGTCCAAGTCATCAGCGAGCCGCGTCCGCCAACGTCCAGCCGCGATGCGCCAGCCGTCTTACCGTGTTTCGTAGGAGGTGAGTATGAAACTTACATGCACGATTGCGACGATTGTAATTGGCGCGCTGGCGGTCCCACTTCGGTCGGCCGCGCAAGATCAGCCGGAACCTGGACGGCCGAGGTACTTGATTGTTCCTCTCGGAGCTCTTGGCGGAACGTCGAGCGCCGCTAACAGCATCAACAACCGGGGATGGGTGCTGGGCGCCGCCAACCTGGCGGGGAACACAACCGTACATGCCACCGTGTGGATTTTCGGCAAGACGATCGACCTGGGCACGTTGGGAGGGCCGAGCAGCGCGATTGGCTGGACGGCTGTCAAGAACAATAACGGTCTGATCGCGGGGATCTCCGACACTTCCATCGTGGATCCGCTGGGAGAGGTCTGGAGCTGCGCGGAGGGTTTTTTCCCAAGCTCCAGCGGGCATACGTGTCTAGGCTTCGTGTGGCAAGACGGCGTGATGCGCGCGCTTCCGACTTTGGGCGGCAATAACGGCTTTGCGGCCGGCGATAACAACCTGGGCCAGATAGCCGGATGGGCGGAGACGCCGATTCATGACCCTACGTGCATTTCACCCCAGGTGCTCCAGTTTGAAGCGGTCGTCTATGGACCCAAACAAAATCAGATCCAGCAATTGCCGCCATTTTCCGGCGACGTGGACGGGGCGGCGACTGCCATCAACGATCTGGGCCAGGTGGTGGGCATTTCGGGGATCTGTGCGAACGCAATTGGGGGCGCGAGCGCGGCTCACGCGGTGCTCTGGGAGAACGGCACGCCCACCAATATAGGGAATTTGGGAGGCGTGGCGTGGAACACTCCTACGGCCATCAATAACCAAGGTGTAGTCATCGGATTTTCAGATCTGCCGGGCGACTCAGCCGGCAGCCCGAATTACCATGCGTTCATCTGGACCAAGAGTGGCGGCATGACGGATCTTGGAACGCTTCCGGGAGATACGATGAGCGTCGCTTGGGGAATCAATGAACAGGGTCAGGTGGTCGGTCAGTCGATCGGTTCTGCTGGGAGCCGGGCGTTTTTGTGGCAAAACGGCGTTATGACGGACTTGAACACGCTCGTTGCGCATGGACCTTTGGGTCTGGTTTATGCCAATGATATTAACGACTCCGGGGAGATTGTGGGCGGGGCTTACAATTCGACCACGGGGGACTCGCCGGCGTTTTTGGCGGTTCCGTTGAGGGGGCAATAGGCGAACTGAGGTCCGCCTAGGCGAGAATAAATACCGCTACCAGCGAACTGAAGCTCGGGGGTTGGCAGGCGAAAGCGCCTGCCCCACCCGGGCCAGCAAAATGTGGAAACTCCAGAGGCGAACTGGAGTTCGCCTGCGCGGGCAGGAGTGTCCGCGGCAGGCAGGAGTGCCTGCGCCACGGCGCTGATACTATGTTTCCATGGTCAGACGCGCGTGGGTTTTGTCGTTTTGTCTTCCCGCCTTGCTCTCGGCGGCCCTGCTTCGCATCGAGGTTTCCGAACGCAGCGATGTTTTGGACGGCAAGGCTTTCGGCTCCGCCGGACCTTACGAGCGCATCGCCGGCAAAGCTTATTTCGCCGTAGATCCAAACTTGCCGGCCAACAAGATCATCACCGATCTCGCCAAGGCGCCGCGGAACGAGGATGGCCTGGTGCCGTTCTCGGCCGACATCTACGTGCTGAAACCGCGGGATCCGAAGCACGGCAACGGCGCCGTCCTATTCGAAGTCTCCAACCGCGGCGGCAAAGGCATGCTGGCCTTCTTCGATCATGGGTCGGGCGCTGCCGATCCGCGCACGGAGAAGGAATTCGGCGATGGCTTCCTGCTGGAGCAGGGGTACACGCTGGTGTGGCTCGGCTGGGAATTCGACGTGCCCCCTTCACCTGGGGCGCTGCGGCTTTACGCGCCTGTCGCCAAGGGCATCACCGGTCTGGTGCGCTCCGAATTCGTGCTGGACCAGAAGGCGACGCGGCAATCTTTGGGCGATCGCGACCAACTCGCTTATGCGGTACTGAATCCGGACGATCCGGGACTGACGCTGACGATGCGCGATCACAACGACAGCCCTCGGCAGTCGGTCCCGCGCGCGGCGTGGCACATCGAGGGTGGCACGCACATCGTGATGCCGGCGGGTTTCGAAATCGCCAGGATTTACGAGCTTGTCTATACGGCGAAGGACCCGGCGATCGTCGGGCTGGGGCCCGCGGCGGTGCGCGACTTGATGTCGTTTTTCAAATACGGTATCGATAGCGACACCATTCTGGGCGATCATCACGATTTCATCAAGCGCGCCTATGGCATGGGTGTTTCGCAAAGCGGCCGTTTTCTCCGCACGTTCCTCTACTATGGCTTCAACCAGGACGAGAAGGGCCGCCGCGTTTTCGACGGCCTGATGCCGCACGTAGCGGGCGCAGGGCGGGGCAGCTTCAATTACCGATTCGCGCAACCCTCGCGAGACGGGCATGCGTTTCTGAACACGTTCTATCCGACCGATATCTTTCCCTTCACCGATATTGCGCAGATGGATTCCGAGACCGGCATCACCGACGGACTGATCTCGCACGCGACGCCGCCTCAGGCCGCGCCGAAGATTTTCTACACCAACACTTCGTATGAATATTACGGGCGTTCGGCGTCGCTGATTCACACCACGATCGACGGCGCGCACGACGCGCCCATTCCGCCCACCACCCGCATCTATTTCCTGACCGGATATCAGCACGGGCCGGGGCCGTTTCCGCCGGTTCGCCGCAACACCCAGAACCTGCCGAATCCGAACGACTACAGGTGGACGCTGCGGGCGCTCCTGGTGGCGATGGACGCGTGGGTGAAGGATGGCAAGGAGCCGCCGCCTTCGCGTTATCCGAAGATCGCGGAGGGCCAACTGGCGGGTTTGGACGCGGTGCGGTTCCCCAAGATACCCGGCGTCCAATTTCCAACGCGGATACAGAGAGCCTGGCGCGTGGATTACGGGGAGGAGTTCCGGACCGCCGGGATTGTGACCATCGAGCCGCCCAAGGTGGGCAAGCCGTTTCCGATATTACTGCCCCAAGTGGATGCGGATGGCAACGAGACCGCGGGCATACGCATGCCTGCGACGCTGGTCCCGCTGGCCACTTATACGGGATGGAACCTGCGCGCGCCGGAGATTGGGGCGCCCGATGAGCTGTACAGCATGGTGGGCTCCTTCATTCCGTTCGCGCGCACGAAAGCCGACCGCGACAAGACGGGCGATCCGCGGCTGTCGATCGCAGAGCGGTATACCGGGAAGCAGGCGTATCTCGACAAAGTCGAAGGCGCGTCGCGCGGGCTTGTGAAAGAAGGCTATCTGCTGGAGCGCGATGTCCCGCGGGTTTTGGAGCGCGCGTCGGCGGAGTGGGATTATGTGACGCGGTGACACGGCGACTGGAGACACGGCGACTGGGGACACGGCGACGCGGCTAGCGGCCTATGGCGCAAGTCACCGCGGGTCGCGGTTGGCAGGCGAAAGCGCCTGCCCCACCACGGCGAAGCAACAGCATGCGATGTTAGACGGAGAGGCACTCATCCTGACGCGGCCGCCTGCCCCCTTGCTTCGGGCAAACCCGCGGCGGTATCCTTTCTTAGTCTTCTCGATTGCTGTGGAAACCAGCCAATTCATGGCCCAGGAGCCTCTATGACCAGGACAGCCACGACCTTGTTCGCCGCCGCGCTGAGCTTTACCCTTTGGACCTCATGCGCGAAGAAAGAATCCGGCCTCGCCGCCGGGCCAGATTTTCAGAAGCGCTTCCAGGAGGCCCTCATCGCCGCCAAGCCCGGCGCGGTGATCGAACTGCCGGAAGGCCGCCTGGATTTGGATCGCGCGCTTTCGCTCTCGGTCGATAACGTGACGATCCGCGGGAAGGGAATCGACAAAACCATCCTCTCGTTCAAGAACCAGAAGACCGGTCCGGCCGGCTTGCAGGTGACTTCGAACGCCTTCACCATCGAGGACCTCGCCATTGAAGACACCAAGGGCGATGCGCTGAAAATCAACGGAGCGAACGGCGTCACTGTGCGGCGCGTACGTACCGAATGGACCGGCGGCCCTAGCGACAAGAACGGCTCGTACGGCATCTATCCGGTGCAGTGCAAGAACGTGCTTATCGAGGAGTCGGTTTCCATTGGCGCCGCCGATGCTGGGATCTATGTGGGCCAGTCCAGCTACATCATCGTGCGCCGCAGCCGCGCGGAGGCCAACGTGGCCGGGATCGAGATCGAGAATTCACAGTTCGCCGATGTATACGACAACAAGTCAACGCATAACACCGGCGGCATCCTGGTATTCAACCTGCCGGACCTGCCGGTCAAGGGCGGCGGCAACACGCGCGTGTTCAACAACGAGATCGTGGCCAACAACACGACGAATTTCGGGGCCAAGGGGAGCATGGTGGCCAAAGTCCCGACCGGCACAGGCGTTATCGTGCTGGCGACCAATCACGTCGAGGTTTTCAAGAACACGATCAAGGACAACAACACTTCCAACGTTTCGGTTATCAGCTACTTCACCACGGGCAATCCGATGAACGACGCGAGCTACTACCCGTTTCCGGAAGCGATCTATATCCACGACAACACGATTACCGGCGGCGGAACCGCTCCCAGCGGAGAATACGCCGATGCGCTGGCGCCGGTGGTGGGCAAGCCCTTGCCGGCGATACTGTATGACGGCGTTGTGAATCCGCAGAAGCTGGTGGCCGGCAAGCATCTGCCGGACGACCTGCGGATCTGCTTCCAAGGCAACGGCGACGCGACTTTCATGAACTATGACGCGGGTAATCACTTCAAACATATCAGCCGCGATCTGAGCCAGTACAATTGTTCACTTACGCCGCTGTCGGCAGTGAACCTGCCGGCACCCACGGCGGGCGGGCCCAGCGGAGGAAACTGAGTGGTTCTGCGGGGTGGGGCGCACGCTTTCGGGTGCTGCGACGAGCTTCAGCTCGCTGAATTCCGACCGTGGGCTGAAGCCCACGCCGGCGCGCTCTCCAGACACCCAACGCTGGAAGTTGTGGATCAGGCGGGACTAAAGTCCCGCTGCAGGCGGAAGGCCGCGCCACGCGGCGGTGCAAAGTTTCCGGCATCGGTGAGGGACTGCCCCGCTTGGCTCATGCTGAAGCGTGCGCCACGGCTGCGCGCGGGCCTGCTGGCGGGGATGATCCTGCTGTGCGCGGCCTGCGGCACGCACGGAGTGCGCGCGCATGTCGACGAGCCGTATCCTGACAAGCTCTCCGCGTGGCGCTTGTTCAACGGAGACGCCGCCGCGTTGAAGCCGAATGCGGGCGTGGTTCCCTATGACTTGAACACGCCGCTGTTCTCCGACTATGCCACTAAGTACCGGTTCGTCTGGATGCCGCCCGGCACTTCGGCAACTTACCACGACACGGATGCATTCGAGTTTCCCGTGGGAACGATTTTCTCAAAGACTTTCGCTTATCCCGACGCCGATCGTGGCGGCAAACAGCGGATCATCGAGACACGGCTGCTGGTGCATGCTAAGTCGGGCTGGGTGGGCTTGCCTTATGTATGGAACGCGGAACAGACAGAGGCCACTCTCGACGTAGCTGCCGATCCTACAGTCGTACACTGGGTGCATCCTTCGGGAGCACGGTACGCGATCGACTACGTTATACCGAACACCAACCAATGCAAGGGATGTCACGATAAGTCTAAGATCATGACACCGATCGGTCCCAAGGCGCGCAATCTGAACAAGGACTTCAATTATCCGGAAGGCCGCGCCAACCAACTCACTTACTGGACCAAGGTTGGATATCTGAAGAGCGCGCCCGCGCCGGAAGCCGCGCCGAAGCTGGCAGTCTGGGACGATCCATCCAGCGGTACGCTCGATACACGCGCACGGGCTTACCTGGAGATGAACTGCGGACATTGCCACAATCCGCAGGGGCCGGCCAACACGACGGGACTCTACCTTACTGCCGCGCAGACCGATCCCATGCGGCTGGGTCTGTGCAAAGTACCGGTTTCGGCCGGGCAGGGTTCGGGAGACTTGCTGTTCGACGTGGTGCAGGGCAAGCCCGAGGAATCCATCCTGGTGCACCGCATGGAGTCCAATACTCCCAAAGTCATGATGCCGGAGCTCGGGCGCACGGTGGTTCACCAGGAGGGGGTGGCGCTGATCCGGCAATGGGTCGCGTCGCTGCAGGGCAGTTGCAGCGCCGCGCAGCCTGGGAAACTTTAATGAAACGTCTATATCTTCTGTTATTGCTCACTGTGGTGTCTCTGGCTCAAGATTTCCGCGGCAGCCTGGTGGGCACGGTTGACGATGCGGGTGGCGGGCGTATCCGCAATGCCGCGATTACCATTCAAGCGGCCGGCTCTTCCATCGAACGGAAGGCGGTCAGCGATAGCGGCGGAGAGTTCCGCTTTGATGACTTATTGCCGGGTACGTATACGGTCACCGCCAGTGCTCAGGGGTTTGCCGAGGCCCGCGCGGACGTGACGGTGGTCATCAGCTCCACGCGAGAGATCACAGTCACTTTGAATCCGGCTTCCGTGCAACAGTCAGTCAACGTGCCGGGGCAGGCTTCTTCGATCACCACGCAACAGATGGACACTACCAGCGCCGTGCACGGGGGCGCCGTCACCGCGCAGGATCTGGCGGCCATTCCGCTCGCGAGTCGCAGCTTCGCGAACATTGCCTATCTCGTCCCGGGGACAGAGCCAGTCGAGCCTTCCGATCCCACTAAGGCGCGCATCACGGCAGTATCTTTCGGCGGCAGTTCCGGGCTGAACGATGTACTTTCGGTCGATGGCGGCGACAATTCCGACGACTACATCGGCGGCTTTTTGCAGAATTTCTCGCCCGATGCGATTCAGGAATTCGCGGTGCGTACTTCGCAGATGGATGCGGATACGGGCCGGACGGTCGGCGGTTCGGTGGTCATCACGACTAAGCGCGGCTCGAACGACTGGCACGGAGACCTGGCCTTTTACGAGCGGGCTGCGTCCTTGAACGCTCGCTACCCGATTGAGAATCCCGCGCCGCTGCCCAAGCAGCCTTTTTCCCGGCAGAATTACATTGGCACGCTGGGCGGGCCGATCGTGAAAGACAAGCTCTGGTTCTTCGCCTCATTCGAGCATGTCGAGGAGGATGCCAGCATCGCTTATAGTCCGGCCAGCCTGACGCAGTTTAATGCGCTTTCCGATCTGGCTGCGCAGGGGCTGATTCCCGGCGTGAATTCGATCGGGATACCCAATAATGTTCCGGTGCCATTTCGGGATTTTCTGGGCACGCTGCGCTTCGATTGGGCGCAGTCTTCGCGCTCCCAGTGGTTCATGCGGGCAGCCATCGACAATTACGTAACCGACAATGCCTTTGTGGAGCAGGGTACGCTGCCATCCACGGGCGCTACCTGGCATTCCAATTACATGAACGTGGTCCTGGGTGAACAGTACATCTTCAGCCCCACATGGTTGGGCGCCTTCACTTTCAACGCCAGCGGCTTGCATCTGACCGAGGCGCGTAACGGGGATCTGGGCTTTGCGCTGGCATTTCCGTTCAGTTCCACCTCGCAGACTATTTCCGGATTTGAAACATTTGGTGACAACCAGTTTGTCACTCCCATCACAGCTTTTCCGATACTGCGCAATCAGGAGAAGTATCAGGTGCGTTACGCGGTAACGCACTCCTCCGGCAGTCACTCGCCCAGCTTCGGCGTGGATTTCATCCACGAGCCTGTCATGAGCGGCGCGTTGCCGGGCAACGCCGAGAACCTGACTGTGTTCGCGCAGAACCCGGCCGATTACCTGGCTAATCCGGCGCAGTTCGCCGTGGACCTGACCTGCACTCCCACGGCTACGCTGCAAGTTACTCCAGGCACCGTTTGTTCGAGCACGCCGGCGGGCAACGGCAGCTTCTCGCAGAACGTGCAGCGACTGGGATTCTACGCCCAGGATTCCTGGCGTGCGACGCATCGCCTCACAGTGAACTATGGCATGCGCTATGACACGACCTTTGGACTCTTCACTGCTTCGGGCCAGTCCCAATTGGAGAATCCGGCGCTGCTTACCGTCGAGGCGCTGCAGATTCCGCTGTTCCAACATCCGGCCGCTCCGCACGATTACCGCAAGGCGTTTGCGCCGCGCCTGGGGTTGGCCTACGCACTGGGTGACTCCGCGAAGACCGTGATTCGCTCCGGCTTCGGTCTGTTCTACAACGATCTGGCGCAAAACGGTTGGGTGACTGCTTTTCAGGCTGTGAACGAGCCTGCGGGGCTCTGCACCAAACCAGGCGACCCTGGATGCCTTCCGGGCGCTGCTAATGGCGGCGCGGGCGCGCTCATCGACCCGGCTTATAAGACTCCGTATGCGCTGCATGCTACTGCCGGCGTCGAGCACGCATTCAACTCCAAGTGGATGATGAGCGCCGACTGGACCCACGAGAAAGGCGTACACTCTTACGCCCGCTATGAATATGAGGCTGGCTATACGCTGTTCTCTCCGCTTTACGCCAGTGACATTGCGACGCAGCAGCAGAACGTCCCCAACTTGACCGTATTCCGATCCGACAATCGCTCGCGTTATGACGGCCTGTCTCTTCACTTGCAAGGCAATGTCACGCAGCGCTTCAGCCTGATCTTCAACTACACGTTGTCGAGCGCCTACACTTTCGGTTGCGTTCTGGGTGAGTTATTCGACTATGTGGACGGCGTGTGCAATCCGCTGCATGCGTTCACCAAAGCGGATTACGGGCCGTCGGGGGAGAACGTGACGCACCGCGCGGTTCTGGCAGGTATCTGGCACGCCCCGGGCGGCTTCCAACTGTCGGTCTTGAGCCAGGCGGAGAGCGCCCGGCCCTTCACTCTCACTACGCCTGTAGACGTGAACGGCCTGGGCGATTCTTTGGACGACCGCGCGGTGGTTAACGGAGTACAAACCGGCCTGGATCAATTCAGCGGCACGCCTTATATACAGACGGACCTGCGCGTCAGCCGGCCGATCGGCTTTCATGATCGCTGGCAGTTGACGCCGTTCATTGAATTCTTCAATCTCTTCAATCGGAACAATCCTGGCGCCAATTATGTCACGAACGTCGCCGCGTTTCCTTTGCCGGTCAACAATCAAGCCAACGTTACGGCCTTCTGTCTCAATGCGGCTTGTACGGCGACCCAGCCGATCACCAGCCTTAATCAGTTGCGCGTGCCGGCCGGCGCTTTAGGCGATTTTTTCGGACCGGGGACGACGGTAGGCGTACCGTTTGCGGCGCAGATCGGCGCGCGGCTTACGTTTTAAGTTAGTTCCGTGGGCTGAAGCCCACGGACGGCGGACTTCAGTTCGCCGGTTGGCAGGCGAAAGCACCTGCCCCACCATGTCACAAGCGTGCGCCACGCGCATTACTTTACGTTCCAGCCATCTACCTCGACGGCCGGCGGCCTCTTATTAGTGTCCGCGGCGCGGTAAGTCGCCGCTACGGTGCGCTTCTCTCCGGGCAGCAATGGGAAGTAGTTATCTTCCCAGAGCACCGGCAGTATTTCGACTTCCGAGCGAACGTCTTCTTCATCGTGCATGACGGTCTTCACCTGCAGATGAACGGCGAAGGCCAGGCTGTGCGATGGATTCTCCACCGTAACGCGGGTGATGCCGTCGTCGCCTTTCACTTCGGATACCGCAGAATACTTCAGCTCTACCGGGGGCAGGTTGTTCAGCACTGAGTAGTCGGCGTAGGTTTTGGTGGGTGTGTAATACCATGTAGACCTATCCCAGTCTAGCTCATCCGGCCTGGTCGAAAGCCAGTAGAAGTTAGTACTCACTGTTTTGCCGGACCCGTCTTCGAGCGCCAGGCGCACAAAGTAGGTCGAAGATAATCCGTCAATGGCGGGAATCGTCAGCACGCGCGTAGAGCTATCGGGCGCCACATCGAGTGCCGCGTCTTTGGCTAGCTTCTCGGTCATATCCAGGTTATAGACCCACGCGCGCGCTTTCATGCCCGGAAAGGCCTGGTAGAAAGAGTTCACGACCACCACCGACGCGTCATCATAACTATACTGAATGTGCAGCGGCTCGTTGGCCTTCTTCGCGCCGAAGTAAGATCCGCCCGGGCGCAGGTACCAGTCATAGAGGTGCCAGATCATCGACGGCCAGGCATTGTTGAGCATCCATTGGATGACACCGGTGGAAGTGTACTTGTTTCGTCCGAATGCTTCGAACATGGCGCGATGTCCTTCGTAGGCCATTACCTGCGCCTTGCGCGCATACTCCTCGACGCTGGTGGAGCGGCCGTAACGGGCGTCCAACGCGGCTGTAAAGATCTTGATGTCCTTGAACGGGCCGCCTCCCGCATGGTAATCCCACCACGAATCGATGGGCCAGAGGTGCTCCGGCGGCAGCATGGCGCGGAGACTCTCAACCGGCGGTACCGCCGGACCGGGGCCAGTCTCCGTATTGAAGCCGTGCGCGCCGCCGCGCGTCTTATCGAGCGTCCAGTAATTTGGCGGGACGTAATCGTATGGTCCCGTCATCTTCACGCCGGTCTTGCCACTCACTTCGGTGGGTGTCTCGGTTGCCGACGACTCGAACGGGTTCGGCCAATCCAATTCCTTGAGGATCTCGATGTACTTCTTCTCGACACGGGCGGGAGGCGGATTGTCGCTGCCATTCATCCAGTTGAAGATCGAGGGGTGGCTGCGCAGCCGGCGTATCTGGTCGCGCAGCGATTCGGCCGAGACGGTATGGTCTTCATCCTTCCAGTTGGCCCATTTTTCCCAGTGATCGCAGCAGCACCAGCCGGCCGTTACCAGGATGCCCATCTGGTCGGCCAGATCTAAGAAGTGCTCGTTCTCGAGCTTACCTTCGAGGCGCACGGTGTTGAGATTCATATCGCGCACATACTTCAGCTCGGCCTCCTGCCGGGAGGGCGACGCGCGCAGCAACATGTCGAAGGTGTAGCCCGCGCCGCGGATCAGGATGTTCTTGCCATTGACGCGAAACACGCGGTGATTCTGTTCGTCGAGGATGGAGGTCACCTCGCGGATGCCGAAGCGTTGCGACATCTCGTCGGACACCGCGCCGCCGGTTTCGAACTGCAGCTTGAGGGGGTAGAGGTTGGGAGTCCCCACCTGCGCGGGCCACCACAGGCGCGGATTGTCGATCTTGAGCTGCGCGAACTTATCGGGCATGAACTTCACCACCTTGCGCTCGTTGGGCGCGAGGCTCACTTGTTGCGAGAATGCGATGCCTTCGATCTGGCCCTTGAGCGCGCCGGTGACGGGGTGCCTGGTTCCGTTGACCACCTCCGCGGTTACGGTAAGCTCGGCCTTGTCGGTGGCGGGCAGGTTCAGATGGGTGATCACTTGCGGAAAGCGGATCGCGACCGGCCCGGTGGCGTCCAGATGCACGTCGCGCCATAGGCCCATGCCCTTGTCCGGCGACCCAGGGTTCCAGTCCACGAAGGTGATGCCCAATTCGTCGGGCAGCGGGGCGAAGACTTCGACGGCCAGCGCGTTGGCGGCGCCCGGACGGATGGCGTCGGTGACGTTGTATTCGAAGAGGCGCCACGCGCCGGCCATGCTGGTGGAATCGGCGATGCGCTTGCCGTTCAGCCAGACGTTGGCGCGGTAGTTGATGCCGTCGAAGCGCAGCCAGAGCGTCTTGCCTTTGGAATCCGCGGGCGCCTGAAACTCCGTGCGGAACCACCAGGGGCGGCGGAATGGGCTCTCCGGCGGCATGGGGATGTTGGAGAAGAGCGCGCCGATTGGGTAGGTGGTCCCGGCTATAGACCGCAGGTTCATGCCGAATCCGGGGTCGGAATAGACGTGGTCGGCGACCAGCGCGGCGAGCACGGTGGAGGGCATGGCCGCGGGGTACCAGCCGGTGGGCTGGTAGCCTGGTTTGGAAATGACATCGCCGGGATCCTGTGCCATGGCAGAAGATTGGATGGCCCAATGTTCGCGCAGGAACAGTTGGGCGGAGGGTTGGGCGTGAAGGGCGGAGCACGCCAGCGCCATCAGGGGAAGAAGTGTTCTCATAGAGAGTTCCGGATCAAGAGATTAATATATACGTATGCGCATGCTTCCGGCGAGGCGAGCTTTGCTCGCCAACATCGACACAAGGCGTCGATGTTAGGACGCGGAGACGCGGCGACACGGCGACACGGCGATCAGTATTCGGAGAGATCCGCGGGAGGCTCAGAATTGAGCGAATTCGATTGGCAGGCGAAAGCGCCTGCCCCACCCGGGCCAGCAAATGTAGAAAGTCCAGAGGCGACCGTTGCTCGTTGTGGGTGGTGGTTTTGATCTATGCTGCGGATACGCTTGATACACTGGAAAGCCGGCGAGGCCTTGGCCTTGTTGGAGGCCCTGCGTGGCGCCGGGCACCAGGTAGATTACGAGGAGCAGCTCCATCCGGATGGATTCGCCGCTATCAAGCGATCGCCGCCGGATGCGTTTGTCATCGATCTATCGCGGCTGCCCTCGCACGGCCGCGAGGTGGCCACTTTTTTCCGCGGGCGGAAAGCCACGCGGCAAATCCCGATTGTGTTCGTCGGCGGCGCGCCGGAGAAAGTCGCGGCGATCCGGAAGCTGTTGCCGGACGCGGTGTACGCTACTGGCACGCGAGTACGTTCGGCGCTGCGCGAGGCGTTGGCGAAGCGGCCGGTGAACCCGGTGGTGCCCGCGCAAATGATGGAGCGTTACGCAGCCCGGACCGCCTGCCAAAAGCTCGGCATTCGCGAAGGCACGGCGGTGGCGCTGTACGAGCCGCCGCGCAACTATGCCAGCGTGCTTGGCGAACTTCCGGCCGGCGCAAGACTCGAAGAGGCGGCCAACGGAGCGTGTCCGGTCACGCTATGGTTCGCCGGCGATGCCGCCGCTTGCCGGGAGGCGCTGCCGCGCATGCGGAAACTCGCCGGCCGCACGAAGCTGTGGGTGCTCTGGCAGAAGCGCGGCGCCGGCAAGGAATCGGGCGTTACGCAGCAGTTCCTGCGAGAATCGGCCGCGGCGGTGGGCCTGGTGGATTACAAGATCTGCGCTGTCAACGAGAAATGGAGCGCCATGCTATTCGCGCGTAAGAAGCCGGTTTGATCGGAGCGGCGAAAGGTGGTACGGGTGACTTCATGCGTAACCTACTGCGGTTTGTTGTCCTGGTAGCTCTGCCGGCCTGGGCACAGGAGCGTCCGCCCATCGTGGGGGTGGCGCACATCGGACTCAAGACCGACAATCTGGCGGCAGCGCGCGAATTCTACGGGAACGCGCTCGGCTTCCAGGAGCCTTTCACGGTGGACAAGCCTTCGGGCGGGCTGATACTGACTTATTTCAAGGTGAACGATCACCAGTACATCGAAGTGTTCCCGGAACTCAAGAGCGCGACCGAAGACCGCCTTTCTCACATTGCGTTCGAGACCACCAATATTCAGCAACTGCGGGATTACCTTTCGAGGCGCGGCGTGAAGGTGCCGGACACTCTTAAACCTGGGCTGGACGGCAACCTGAGCATGATGCTCAAAGATCCGGACGGCCATAACGTGGAGTTCGTGGAGTATCGGCCCGGCTCGCTGCACAGCCGCAATTTCGGCAAGTATCTGCCGGAGACGCGCGTTTCGCAGCGGATCATTCACGTAGGAATCACCGTGCAGGATCGCGCGGCGGCCGACCGCTTCTACCGGGACATCCTCGGGTTTCACGACATCTGGCATGGGGGCATGAAGGACGACGTTACGGATTGGGTGGACATGCGGGTACCGGATGGCACGGACTGGCTGGAGTACATGCTGAATGTACACAACCCTTCGCCGCACACGCTGGGGGTGATGCACCATCTGGCGCTGGGGGTTCCGAGCGTGGCCGAGGGGTATCGCACGGTGGTGGAACGCGGGCTCAAGCCGGAGAAGCCGCAGATTGGCCGGGATGGCAAGTGGCAGCTCAATCTCTACGATCCGAATGGGACGCGGGCGGAGTTGATGGAGCCGAAGCCGGTCCGGACACCGTGCTGTTCGCCGATGCTGGATCAGTGATTTGGTCGGCGGGCGTTTCGGGCGGCCGATCAGACCACCGATATCCTGGCGCTTTCGACGGGCAGGATGGGCAACAGAGCCAGCTCCAGTTTCTCAAGCGAGCAACCGGGGCGCAGCGCTACTTTGAACATGCCGTTCGTCTCGCTAACCTGCGCCACCCGCTCCAGCGCCATTCTGTCCACCTGATCGATCAGATTCCAGCAGAGCCACATGTGCGGCGCCAGCATCCGCAATACATTGCTGCACCATTGAACAGACATTTTTCTGCGGTACAGGCCGCCGCCCCCTTCCACGCCCCTAAACCAATTGAATGCACTGTAATCCTCGTAGAGGGTCGGTTTAATATGCTTGGCCTGGTCGAACATCGGCACCCATGTGCATTGATTATTCCAGGCCTGCAAGGGAGCATTCCCGGCGGCGAACCAGTCTAACCGTTGCGCCATGTCACTGGCGGAGGTTTTTAGGCACTCATAGCACTCCGCATCGTTCGTTATCCATTGGAACGTATGCAATGTGCCGCTATAAGTCTCTTCGGTAAATGGGCGGCCGCGCATGACACTCAGGGTTCTGGCCATCTGTGCCGCATGTACGCTTCCCGGCCTCAAATAATCCGGGAAATAAGTTTCCTCGTTGCTATATTGCAAACCGACACCCGCAACTGGCAGTTCGCGATCCCGGGGAACGAAGGAAATCAGAACGCTTTGGTAGTTCTTCTCATAATCAAAAAGGGCTGCCCATGCCTTGTCTTGGAGGAATGCGTTTGCCGGCAGGCTCTTCCTTGTCTTACTTGGTTTGAATACGCCCGGCGGCAGTTTCTTTTCGGTATGGATTTGTATTTCGCCTTGCCCTTGCTCCGCCAAGGGACCGAGCCACGCCTCGAGCCAGGTTTTGCAGGCATCCAGCGTGGCTTGCCCGGCATCCTTCAGTATGGCCACACTGGAAGCGATAGCCGGATGAATGAGCCGGCGGTCATTCAGGATCCGGGATTGTTTATCCGCCAGTTCATGCAGATCGTCTTGCTCGCGCCGAGGGTCTGTGCTGAAATTGGATAGATTATAAGTGGTCTTTGGATTCAGCCCCGAAACCACCGGCAGCCACCCCTGCTCCAACGCCGCGATGCGTATCGGCGGCAGGTCGTAGGTATATCCGCGATCCGTTCCCAGTTGGAGTGACACGTTGATTTCCCATTCGCCCGCTGTTTGGGATTGCAGGTCATATAGTACGAAAAGGATGAGAATCTCTGTCGTCCGCTGGGGGGTCATCGGCGGGATGCCGAGGTGGTGAATGTGAGCGCTGTATAACTGCGATTCGGAAGTCGCCGATGCGATGGGTGTGACTTCGAATGCATAGTAATCCTTCACATGATCTTTATCCGTTGGACGCGTTTCCAGATCGCCCACAATCTGGCCGTTATGGAATTTAAAGCCTCTCATCGCGCCCCTCGATAAAACAAGCCCGGCCGGCCCACGGGCTTGGCAGGCGGAAGCGCCTGCCCCACAGGCGGAAACGCGAATGTTTGCCGTCCCGCCATCGAATCCCGCGCCATGACTCAGGATCATCCATTTCACATTTGCTGGTTTGCCGACCGGAACAGGCCAGCTCGCCGGATAGACCAGAAGCATGCGCGTATCGTCGGGATCGTAACCATTGGCCAGGCGAATTTCGCCTGCTGGAACCCCCGCTGGAACGTTGGACACCGTCGCCGGCTTTCTCTTGAAATAAAGCTGGGCGGTAATCTCCTCCCCTCCGTCCAGGAAATCCTGGTAATTCATCTGCGGCTGGCCGCCGCGGAGGCCGATCAGTTGTGATAATCCGGCGATGACGCCGTCGGCAAAAACGGTCTGGTGTGTGACCGTCTGCCTGATCTGGTCCGTGCTCAGAATCCGCCCGAACAACTTACTCCATTTGGCGGCCCGCGATTTGTCAGTCAGCCGCTTCATAGGCCCGTCATAGCTTTCGGCGTCGCTCATCAATAGGTCGACCTGCCGGCCGTTGGCGAAAACGACGAATTCATACGTATCGCTGTCATAGAGGCCGGTGAACACCGCAGCCGTTTTCATCGCCTTAGACGCGGCCAGCGCCAGATCCTTCAACTCGCCGCTATCGAGTTTGGCGTTGTCGCTGTCGTAAACCGAGATGTAGGGTTGCCCGGCGCGAGCCAGGAGGACCACGTGCTTGCCGCCTTCGGCCGGCGCTTGTTTCATTCGCTCGTAGCCCAGCTTGCCATAGCTCCGGCTGATGGCCCTGGCGGCATCGTTTACGGCGCCTCTCCACGCGATATGGATGCTGGAACAGGTATTTCCCATCGGCTAAGTCTCTAGGATACAGGTTTCGCTTTTGGTTGTGAGATCACATTGCCTCCAAGCGCCCTCGACTTAACAGGCACGATTCGCACGACACGTGGTGTGCCGCCAAACAAGCGGGACACATTCAGGCACACGACGGTGGATAGGGGCTTGCGCCCCGCCAGGATGTCGTGGAGCATCTGGCGCGACACGCCCAGGGATTTCGCCGCGACAGTTACGGACACGCCGGTGGACGGCAGGACGTCTTCCTTGACGATCTCACCCGAATGGATGGGCGGCAGTCCCTTCGTTCGGCGTCCAACGCGTTTTCATCCGACCAGCCGAAGGCGATCCGGCAGTTCCCCGTCATCCTCACTGAACCCAGGCTGGAAGTTGTCGATCTGGCGGGACTGAAGAAAGTTGCAGGAAACTGAAGTTCGCTGTTGGCAGCCGAAAGCGCCTGCCCCACCTCTTTGTACAGCCGTGCCACCAAGGCACTCTTTGGGAAAATGTAGAAACACCAGCGCGGGACTGAAGCCCCATTTGCGCGATAGGCGAGCAAAGCTCGCCTGCGGCACACAAGATGTGGTCAACTGATCCTTATGAAGAGATCGATTTTCGTCCTGCTGATTTCCGTCGCCTGTTTCGGTGCAGAGAGCGCCGAGCCGTGGTGGAAACACGCCTTGATCTACGAAATCTATCCGCGCAGCTTCCAGGATAGCGACGGGTCGGGCATCGGCAACCTGAAAGGCATCGCGCAGCGCCTCGACTACGTGAAGTCGCTGGGCGTGAATGCGATTTGGCTGAGCCCGGTCTACCCTTCGCCGCAGGTCGATTTCGGCTACGATATCTCCGACTACGAGGCCATCGATCCACAATACGGGACTATGGGCGACTTCGACCGCCTCCTGCGCGAAGCGCATCAGCGCGGCATTCGCGTCATCATGGACCAAGTCCTGAACCACACCTCCGACAAGCACAAGTGGTTCATCGAGTCCGGTAGCTCGCGCACCAATCCCAAGCGCGACTGGTACATCTGGCGGGACGGCAAAGGGCCGGGCCAGCCGCCCAACAACTGGCAATCGGATTTCGGGCATTCCGCATGGAAATTCGATGCGCAGACCGGGCAGTGGTATTACCACAAATTCTACGCCGAGCAGCCGGATCTGAACTGGCGCAATCCCGCCGTCCGCAAAGCCGTGTACGACATGATCCGGTTCTGGCTGCGGAAAGGCGTCGACGGCTTCCGGCTGGATGCGATCACCACGCTGTTCGAAGATCCAAACCTGGCGGATGAGCCGTTGCGGCCGGGGACCAACGCCTACGGCGATCCGAACATGGGAGAGACGCTGACGAACAATCTGCCCGAGGTGCACGACGTGCAGCGGGAGTTGCGCAAGGTGACGGATGAATTTCGGGACCGCGTCCTGATCGGAGAAACCTATCTTGAAAACATCGGCGACTTGCGCAAGATGTACGGCGCCCGCAACGACGAACTGCAGCTTCCCATGGATACGCAGGTGGGCTTCATCAACAAGCTGGATGTAGGCCTGTTCCGGAGCAAAATCGCCGAAGCCGAGACGCAGCTCGACGGCAACATGCCGCTGTTTGTGTTCGACAATCACGACAATACCCGGAGCTGGGATCGTTATGGCGACGGAGCGCATAACGACGCCATCGCCCGTTTGATCGCGACGGTGCTGCTGGCCAGCCGGTCGGTAGCCCTGATGTATTACGGGCAGGAGATCGGCATGGTGACCACGCCGCCCACGCGCAAAGAAGACGTGAGGGACCCGGTGGGCGTGACCGGCTGGCCCAAGGACAAAGGCCGCGACGGCGAGCGCACGCCGATGCAGTGGGACGCCGGACGCAATGCCGGGTTTACGACAGGGACGCCCTGGCTGCCGGTCCCGCTGAGTTACGTGACTGTGAATGTGCAGGTCGAAGCGAAGCAGCCTGCCTCGCTGCTGGAGTGGTATCGCCGTCTGATCCAGCTACGCGCCACGAATCCGGCGCTTCGCGATGGAGCGGAGATCATGCTCAACCCGAATGACAAAAATGTTCTGTCGTGGCTGCGGAAGAGCGCTGACGGAGGGGCGGTCGTGGTTGCGTGCAACTTCACGAGCGCGCCGCAGCCTGTGAGTTTTGACTTGAGAGGGCAGGGAATTACCGGCACAAAGGCGCGCACGCTTGTTGCGACGGAGGCTGGCAGCGCTGAGATCCCGCTTGAGAATGTGAGGCTGGCGCCGTTCGGTGTGTTCGTGGGCGAAGTGCGGTGAGTGCGCCGTCGGCTTCAGCCCACGGTCCGGCGAGCTGAAGCTCGCCGTGCAGCGAACTAAAGTTCGCTGTTGGCAGGCGAAAGCGCCTGCCCCACCTTCTTGTACAACAGTGCCACCAAGGCACTCTTTGGGAAATGTAGAAACTCCAGCGGCGAACAGGAATGCAAGAAGAAGAACGGTGGACTTCCCGGCTACGTGGCCGGGCCAAACTAAGACGCACACGTGGGTTACGAGCGGGACGGGCAGCAAACCGACGATGCCGCCCGTCCCACAGCGCCGAACATTAGAAGCTCGCTCCCGAAATGACTGGAACGGCACTGACCGGTTCGGCGCTTGCGCGCAGCGCGCCGTTCTTGACATTCTTGGTCACGCCAAACGCAAACGATTCGCCAATCGAGCCGACATCAAACGCCCGAATGACGTACGTGCCGTCGATGTTGGCGATGTCCAGGTAGTTGCGCCCGGATTCCTGGACCGGCCTCGGAACCGCGAGAAAAGTCGCACTGATCCCTTCGCCGCTGAGATGGACGGCAGGCACGTGCTGCAGGTCCCCTACTGCCGTGCTCATCCAGATGGTGTACTGGCCGGGTTGCAAAAGCGTGTTACCCCAATAGGCGGCCTCAGGCAACTCGAAAGTACCCTTTAGCATCGATTGGGCGTTAGCCGGCACAGCAGTTAGGCCAAGCGCCAAACCGACGAGCGCCAAGCCGATGGTTAAGTGTTTCCGTACGTTCATGTTTATTCTCCTTTGATGGGCCTCTCCGGGTGAACCCTTTGAGGCAGTTGTTTCGTCTATGAGAGTAGATGGGAGAACAGAGGGCGCTGTTTATCAGCAGGGCGTCAATTGATTGTGAGGCTGGAAACAGCGGATTAGAAAGGGTTTGATCCGGCATGTCATTTCCCGAGCCAAAATCCATGAGCCCAAAGCTGCGTTTTGGACCCTTCGAAGTGGATCCCGAAAACAGAGAACTTCGCAAACACGGGACGCGCATCAAACTGCAGCGCAAGCCGTTTCAGATTCTCGAATTCCTGCTGCAAAGACCAGGCCAACTAGTGAGGCGCGACGAACTCGCGCGACTTCTTTGGCCTGGGATGCACGTGAATTTCGACCACAGCCTGAATACCGCGATGAACGCTCTGCGGCGCGCGCTGGGCGATACCTCGCGGAACGCGCGTTTTATCGAAACGCGGACGGGACTCGGATATCTTTTCATGGCGTCCGTGGAAGAGGTGGGCGGGGCGGACGGCGCAGGTGCCGAGGCTGGCATGCAATTGGTGCGCTCGCATGCGACCGGCGGCGAGGTTCCGCAAGACTGTCTGAAGGGACGGTATTTCTGCCATAAGCTGACGGAGGAGGATTTACACAAGGGCGTGGCGCATTTCAACGCGGCATTGGCGCAAGATCCGAACTGCGCCTTCGCCTACGCAGGTTTGGCGGACGCGTATTGCTTGTCCGCATTGCTGAACATGGCGCCTGCGGCCCAGATCCATGCGCGCGCGAAAGAGATGGCGCTGAACGCTCTGACGGCGAGACAGGATCTGGGTGAAGCGCACGCTTCACTGGCCAGCGTGAAGAGGCTCTTCGAATGGGATTGGGCCGGCGCGGATGCGGAATACCTGACCGCGCTGGTTTTGAGCTCCAACTCGGCGACGATTCATCAGGCATATGGCGCGCAGCTTGCGGCCACGGGCAAAGCGGAAGAAGCGCTGCGCGAACTGCGGCGGTCGGAAGAAATCGATCCTTTGTCGCCGATGGTGAATGTGGGGGTGGCGTGGGGGCTTTATGTGGCGCGGGATTTTCAGGGGGCCTCGGAACAATGCTGGAAAGCGCTGGCGATGGAACCTAAGTTCGGCGCGGCGCAATATACGCTCGGGCTGGCGTACGAGCAGATGGGTTTGACGGAGGATGCCATTGTGGAATTGCGCAATGCGCGTAGTTGTGCGGGCGAGCAGCCGGCGGTGCTGGCGGCTCTGGCGCACGTGTATGCATGCACCGGGGAATCCAGCCAGGCTGCCGGGATGCTGGGCGAGTTGGAGGATTTGTCCCGACGCCGGTATGTTTCTCCGTATTGGCTGGGCCTGGTCTATGCCGGCTTGGGAGATCGCGGGCGGGCGCTGGAATCGCTGGGCCGGGCGTATGCGGAGCGCGACGTCTGGTTGACGTGGCTCGGGGTGGAGCCGCGCTTCGATGTGTTGCGTGAGGAGCCGCGGTTTCAGGAGTTGTTGAGGAGCATTGGCTTGGGTGGGGTGCGTGAGCTGTGAAAGGATCGCGACACGCAGGCGCAACCGCCTGCGCCACCACCTGCGGGCGTTTTTTTGCTTCTGGCGGTCAGTAGCCGCGCGCAGCTTACGTAGCTTGCAAGACCTCGGCGATTTCCTTCTCCTCGATGGCGCCTTGCTTGATGAGCTTCCAGTAAGGCTCGGTAATATCCACGGTGGTGGCGCCGGCGCCGGTGCACGTGCCGCCGTCCAGGACGAGATCGAGGCGGCCATCCATCATGCCGAAAACATCGATGCCGCTGCGGCAGGTTGGCGATCCGGAGATGTTGGCGCTGGTGGAGATGAGCGGCTGGTTCAAGGCGGCGATCAGGTCGTTGGCGATCTTGGCGCGGGTCTGCCGCAGCGCCAGGCGGCCGGTGTTGCCGGTGACCTTGAGCGGCACGCGCGCGGAGGCCGGCACGATGATGGTAAGCGGCCCCGGCCAGAAGCGCCGCGCCAGGATGAAAAAGCGATTGTTCAGCTCCGAGGCCAGATCCTCGGCGGCGATGACGTCGGCCACCAGCAGCGGGAGCGACTGGTGCGTTTCGCGTCCTTTGGCGCGGAAAACGGCGGCTACCGCGCGCAGGTTGAAGGGGTCGGCCACCAGCGTGTAGAGCGCGTCGGTGGGGATGGCGACCACCTTCCCGCGGCGAATGGCGGCGGCGGCGCGTTCGATGACTTCGGGCTGCGGTTGTTCCGTGTCTACTTCGACGAGATCAGTTGCCATACACGGTGCGGCTCCTAGCGCGGGCCAATGGCCTCCGCTACGTCGAGGGCCATCTGGTAGTGGCCGAAAGGCGCGCTCAACTGTACGCCCTGCACCAGGGCGCGCACGCGCTCGACCATCTCGCGCGCGATGGCCACGCCTTCCTGGCGGGACTTCTCGGCGTTATCCACGGCGCGCATGCGCTCCATGAAATGCTGCGGCACGGGCACGCGCAGCTCGTTGACCATGAATTCAGCGTTGCGAAAGCTGGTGAGCGGCCAGATGCCGCAGATGACCGGGATCTTGACATGCGCGGTGCGCTCGAGGAATTGTTCGAGCAGCGCCAGATCGAACACCGGCTGGGTGACCACGTACTCGGCGCCGGCCTGCACCTTCCACTCGAAGCGGCGAATCTCTTCATCCATGTTGAGAGCCCCCGGATTTACGCCCACGCCGATCAGGAGCGCCGTCTGCGATCCCATGGGATTGCCGCCGATATCGAGGCCGTGGTTTAGATTATTGACGATATTGACGAGGCCGATGGCATCCACGTCGAAGACGGCGGTGGCATCCGGGTAAGTACCCATGCGCGGGGGATCGCCGGTGATGCAGATCAGGTTTCGCACGCCGGCGCAGTGGGCGCCCAGGAGCTCGGACTGGATGCCCAGAATGTTGCGGTCGCGGCAGCAGAAGTGGTTCACGGCCTCGATGCCGGCTTCCCGCTGAAAGAGCTGGCAGGTGACCTGGGAACTCATGCGGGCGCTGGCGCGAGGGCCATCGGGTACGTTGATGCAATCGATGCCGTGGGCGGCGCAGAGGCGAGCGCCCTCGATTTCCTTGGAAGCGTCCACGCCGCGCGGCGGCAGGATCTCGACAAACGAGACGAATTTGCCGGCGGCGAGTTTGGCGCCCAGTTGCGACTTTTCGGCCATGGGCACCGGCGACAGAGCGTGCGCCTTGGCCTTGGGCTCCTCGACGGTGACGCCCAGTTTCTTCTGGACGGGCTGCAGCGAGCGGGCTTCGGCATGGATCAGCTTGATGTGCTCGGGGGTGGTGCCGCAGCAGCCGCCTACGATGCGCACGCCCGCCCACAGCAACCGCCGCGCGTACTGCGCCATATACTCGGGAGAGCACAAATAGAGATTGCGGCCCTCCACGCGCACCGGCACGCCGGCGTTGGGCATGGCGCTGGTTGGTTTGGAGGAGTATTCCATCATGCGCTCGAGGGTTTCGAGCGTGGTCTTGGGGCCGACGGAACAATTGACGCCAATGACATCTGCGGGCCATTCATCGAGGCGGCGAGTGAACACTTCGATCTCGGTGCCGCCCGGGAGGTTGCCGTTATCGTCGATGGTGACCTGCGCCACGATGGCAATCTCGGGGCCGGCGGCTTCGCGCGCGGCGAATACGGCCTCGCGCAATTCGTCGAGGTTGGCGAAGGTCTCAAGGATGAGCAGGTCGACGCCGGCATCCAGCAGCACCTCGATCTGTTCGCGGAAGATGGCGCGGGCTTCGGCGAATGATGTCGGCCCCAGCGGCTCGATGTGGGCGCCCAGCGGTCCGACGGCGCCGGCCACGAAAGCATTCTCGCGCGCGGCTTCGCGGGCCAGGCGCACGCCGGCCTGGTTGATGGCGCGCAGTTTCTCGGCGAATCCGAACGCGGCGAGGCGCATGCGGTTGGCGCCGAACGTGTTGGTCTCCAGGATCTCCGCGCCGGCCTTGACGTACTCCTGATGAATCTGGCGGACGAGATCGGCTGCGGACACGTTCAGCTCATCGTAGCAGCGGTTGATAAACACGCCGCGGGAATAGAGCATGGTGCCCATGGCGCCGTCCGCCACCATGGCGCGGCGCGCGAGCTGCTCTCGAAACTCTTCGGCGCGGGCTGGCGAGGCGGTCGGCATGGGGATATTCGGATCTGCTATTCAGGGGCACACAAGATCCGGATATTGTGATTTTACCGCATGTGGGGCAGTCCGGGGCAGCATCTGGTAATCGCCATGACAGCCGGCCGCCGGTGGCCGTAGAATCTGGCATAGGAAGGCTCTGCAAAAGCCCAGGAGGCCAATGAATATTACTATCAGCCCGGAGCTTCAAAAGCGCGTCGCCGCCAAGATCGAGCGTGGCGATGTGGGGAGTGCCGATGCCCTTGTCGAGCACGCCCTCACCTTCTACCTCGACTTCGAAGAAGGCGGTATGGATGACGAAGAGTTCCTCGAAACGAAAGCGGCGATCAGTGAAGCGCTAGAGCAGGGAGATCGCGGCGAGGGACGGCCCGCGGAAGAGGTTTTCGCCCAGTTACGCGCTGGGCATCGCATCTCGCGTTAAGTTCCGTCCGCGAGCGGAACAGGCCTGGAAGCTCTTTTTTGCCGCCTCGTTCAGGAGTCCCCATTGCGCGGTCCACAATGGCTGGGTGGACTGGAAAAACGCAGTCCAGTCTCTGCGGATCATGCCTGAGCGGTGTCCGGTCGACCGGCGGTTCTCAAGCCCTGCCGTCGCCGTCCGGCGGTTTCTTTATGGGCGATACCCGCACGTATACGGGGTTTACTTCAGCATCGAGTCCAACACTGTGTGGATACTTCACAGTCGCCACGGTGCACGCCGGGAACCGAAGAGACGCGGCCTTTTGGGGTGAGGGCCTCCTGCCGCGCCATGCGCTCGCCTTCGCATCCTTCGCATGGTAAGCCGAAAAAAGCGATTGGGCTGCTAGGGCCAGCGTGACGGCGGCCGCCGCTGGGGATGGCCGCCGCTCCAAACAGCGGACTGGCTCAACTCCAGACGGAGGGAGGGACTACGATGTCGTCGGCCGGCACGAGCGTGTTCACCGAAACATGCGGCCAAGTGAGGTGATTGAAGTTCAGCAGGACTAGCTGGGTGTACTGAATCTGCGTGAACGTGACCGTTATCGCACGCGGCACATCCATGTCAAACGGCGGCCGGACGGAGAATGTCGGCACGCGCTGACCAGGAACGCTCGGTTTGGCTTTGATCGCGAAGGGCGGCTGACCTACCCTGTAGGGCGGCACCAGAATGACCTCTTCAACGGTTTCGATCCAGAAGATCGCCGTCATCTGCAAGGCCTGGGCGTTCGGCGCGGTCGCCGCGGCTTGCCCGAGCAAGAAGGCGATGTTGTCGGTGCCGCCGCCGAAGAGCCCCGGAGGCGGAGGTGGGGCGGTTGTAATGACGATCGCAGTCGTGGAGGTGATCTTTTGTTTGCTGATGTGATCGCGCAGCAGGGTGTTTGGATCGTCCAACATGGCTTGCGTGATGGTGCCGGCGGCGATGAAGCTGCTTAGATCTTGTGGGATTCTTGCCGTTTTTGGGTCGCTAGCGGTCTGACTGGGGAACCTGATCTGGTTCGCTGGAATATCCGGTGATCCCGTTTTGAATGGCGTGATGTCGACGGGGTTTATGGTCGGCGGCCCGGCGGCGGACACAAATGTGCCTTGAGCCTCGATGGTAGTGCCGTGCGGGATCGACGCCATGCGTACGACGGTTTCCCCAAACGGCGGCACGGTCGTAGCCGGCACGTGCATCCAAATTCCGGGCTCGGCGTGGATGCCGACACTTTCGCCATGGATCGTAATATCGCTGACGGTCTGCAGATAAGGCACTCCGTTGAGGAAGATGTCTCCCTGCGGGGTCGTGCCGCGGTTCGGAACCGAGCCCAGTTTCGGTGAAAACGAGAGGCTCTCGGAGGTGAGGTTCAATTCCAGGATGTTGTCGCCGGGGGGAAGGGGATTGGGGAGCGTAGTTGAAGTTGGCGTCACCGAGTTATCGGGCCGGAAGATGGTGTTGAATCCGTTACCAACCCAATCTCCAACAAATGCAGCGAGTGGGCCAAGGGGCGGGGACGGCGCCGTTGGGGCGGGCTGCTTATGCTGCGGGCGCAGTTCCCCGAATAGAAAGTCACTGGGCAGCTTGATGGATGCTCTGGGTTTTGCGTCGCTCATTCGTAATCCTCTCTTTCAGCTTAGTTCAAAAGACACTTGAAATCCGGGCGGGGGCGCCCGCTTACATGGATTAGTGATTCGAGAGGCTAAGCCGTTTCACCGACCGAGTCGTTGAATCGAAACAGGCGACCTTCTGGCGGGGCCGGCGAATCGAGACGCCGACAAGAGTGCATGCGGCCAGGCTGGGAGCCTGCGCCACGAATTTGGCGGGCCCACGCAGACTCGAACTGCGATTCCGGGTTTAGAAGAACCGCGTCCTCTCCAGTTGAACGATAGGCCCGCTGGCAGGCCTCCGGCGACTCGAACGCCGATTTCAGGTTTAGGCAACCTGCGCCTTGTCCGGTTAGACGAGAGGCCCGTGGTGGGAGCGGTGGGGCTCGAACCCACCCTGGCCGGATTAAAAGTCCGGTGCCTCGCCGCCTAGGCATCGCTCCCGTGGTACGGGGCCGGAGGATCGAACTCCACTGATTTCCGGTTTGTAGGACCGGCGTCCGCGGCCAGCGGACATGCCCCGCACAGTGCCGGCGTGGTGAATCGAACACCCGTCACGCGCTTATAGGGCGCGGGCTCTGCCACTAAGCTACGCCGGCGAATTGGCTCTGGGGGCAGGATTCGAACCTGCGCATAAGCGCATTAACAGTGCGCTGCCTTGCCAACTTGGCTACCCCAGAAGAAATCTGGTTGGCCCGGTGATTCGGGCCGGTGGCAGGGTAGGTGGGAATTGAACCCACTGTCACCTGATTGAAAGTCAGGGCACTCGTCCGGTCGTGCTCTACCCCGCAAAATCTATTCCGCGAAAAACTCTAATGCCGCAAAACCTGGTAGGGCCGGTGAGATTCGAACTCACGGTCTCCCGCCTGAGAAGCGGGCGGCTTAAGCCACTTGCCTACAGCCCCATGGCGCGGTGGAACGGAGTCGAACCGTCCTGGTCCTGATAGACAATCAGGCGCCTTTGCCGCTCGGCCACCACCGCGAAACTTTGGTCCAGCCCGCCGGATTCGAACCGGCATTTCAGCGTTCGGAGCGCTGCGTCTTGTCCCGTTGGACGAAGGCCGGATGGTACAGGCGGAGGGAATCGAACCCCCATTTGAACGTTCGTAGCGTTCCGTCCTTTCCTTTGAACGACGCCCGCAAAACTTTTGGCAGGCGGAAGCGCCTGCCCCACCGACGCCCGCAAGAAAACCGGTACGCGAATACGCATGTACTTTTCGTGCGTGCACAAAAGTTAGACCGTGGGCTGAAGCCCACGGAAGCACGCTAAAGCGTGCGCCACGACCAAGAAACTGGGTTGACCGGAGAGAATCGAACTCTCGTGGAGTGAGTCACAGTCACTCGCTTGAACCACTCGGCCACGGCCAACATATATGGTGGACCCAGAGGGAATCGAACCCTCATCTCCTCGGTGCGAACGAGGAATCCTCCCATTAAACGACAGGCCCATCAAAATGGTAGCGGGCATGGGAGTTGAACCCATCTATGGAGCTTATGAGACTCCCGGCTGAGCCGCTAGCCTAGCCCGCATCAACAAAACTGGTTCTGGCGGAAGGAATCGAACCTTCTCCCGCGCGGTAATCGGCCGCGTGCTCACCCGGAGAGCTTCGCCAGAATGGAGCCGGGTTCCGGAATCGAGCCGGATTCACCGGCTTACAAAGCCGGCGCATCGCCAGCAATGCTTACCCGACGGAACTTGGAGCCGAAGTCCGGAATCGGACCGGAGTCGGTCGCCTACCATGCGACTGCTCTGCCACTGAGCTACATCGACTGGAGCCGAAGCGCAGATTCGAACTGCGGTCTGGGCGTTACGAGTGCCCCATTCTTCCCATTGAACTACTCCGACTGGAGCGGGCGCGGAGAATCGAACCCCGTTAGCTGGACAGGCGATCCAGCGCTCAACCAATGAGCCACACCCGCGGTAAGTTGACGGAAGACCGGCACACCTCTCCTGTGTGACTCGCAAATGGAGAGCGGCCGGTAACCTGGAGCGGGTAGACGGTAACGATCCGTCGTCGCCTGGTTGGAGGCCAGGCACTCTGCCATTGAGCTATACCCGCTTATAAGCCAATAAGTTGTCAAAGAACGGCCGGGGATTCGAGATTAAAAGGCCCCATAAAAACAAAAAGGGCGGTCCGTTTGGGACCGCCCTTTTATGAAAATCTTGTAATTCAAGTTATCTCATATCGGGTCAGGTCGCAGCGCGTGCGTCTCCATTGGCGCGCATCCGCGTACCTTTTGGTTCGGTCCCGAGATGGATAGCTAGTAACACCACTCATGATGTTACACCTGACGGGTCTTACTTGTCAAGAGTCGAGAATAACTAAATGGCGGAGGGCGGAGGAATCGAACCTCCATCCTCGCGGAGCGCTGGTTTTCGGGACCAGTGGCCGACCTTCAGCCCGCGCCCTCCGTATGGAGTGAGAGGCGAGACTCGAACTCGCTAAGACCTGCTTTGCAGACAGGCGCTTCGACCGCTTCAGCATCTCTCACATCTTTCACAAATGGTGGCCCAGGTGGAATTCGAATCCACACTGCGCTGGTTTTAAGCCAGCCGCCTCCTGCCGAATTGGGCTACTGGGCCTTAGTGCGCCGGGTCAGATTCGAACTGACACTGTTCTGGGTTTGGGCCAGACGCCTCCTGCCGCAATTGGGCTACCGGCGCGTAACTTGGTGGGCTTGCTCGGATTCGAACCGAGACTGGCTGCGTTCTGAGCGCAGTTCCTCTGCCGATTGGGATACAAGCCCGTGTCCGGGGTGGGACTCGAACCCACAAAAACTGGCCTCTCAGACCAGCGCGTCTACCAGATTGCGCCACCCGGACGAAGTTGGCATGGGCGGCAGGAGTCGAACCCGCAATCGCAGTTTTGGAGGCTGCTACCGTCACCGTCCGGTCGCCCATGCAGTAAGTTTGGTGGAGATGGTAGGAGTCGAACCTACGGTGTTTTCCCCAATGGGGTAACAGCTCTACAGGCTGTTGCAGTCGCCACTGTGCCACATCTCCAATGTCAAAGAACACGATTGCAAAACAGATGGCGGAAGGCGAGCGAGTCGAACGCCCAAGCCCCGAGGGTGCGCCAGTTTAGCAAACTGGCTGGGATTGCCGATATCCCACGCCTTCCGGGATACTTAGCACCAATACGATAAAGATGATAGACGGGTACTGGACAGGTTGGAACAACAGAGCAGTTGCTTAGTTGCGGTGTCCATAGAGTCACTATAACATGCCGGAAGTTCAGGCGCAAGTGTTTTTCGAAGCGCGTTTTCCGAAGGACGCCTGGCAGTCACTTGCGAAGTACGCTGAGGCCGGGATCGAGCTGCACTTTTACAGGCACTTGGTGCAGCGCCACACTGAACGTGGCGGCGCCATCAGTAGTGCGCACCCATTGCGTCAGGGTCTTGCCGTGGTCCAGTTGGATCTCGACCGGCACCGGCACGCTGAAATCCTCGCTCACGTCGCTCTGCGTAATCGTTCCGTTGAGACGCAGGGCAGGCGCTTTTCCTTTTATCGAATAGCTCAGCTTCAGCGATGGAATGCCAGTGCCGTAAACCCATTGGTCGAAGAAATTCTCGAGGTTCGGGTCCGGCGACAGGGCTGGTAGAAAGTGGGCGGCGAGAGTCCGAAACTCTTCGGTGGAAAGGGGTTTGCGCTCGTACTGCCGGCGGAGCTCGGCGAGCATGGCGAGAAAGCGTTCGTCGCCCATGCGCCGCCGCAGCATGTGCATAATCCACGATCCTTTGCCATAGGTGATGCTGTTGTAGGCGCGGGGCGCCTGCGAGCTCTCCAGGCGCAAGCCCAGGACGATGGGACCGGTAGATTCCACGGTTTGCCCCGTTGCGGTCTTCTGCAGGAGGCCTTCCTTGTAGGTTTCCAATTCCAAAGCCACAGGCTGCGGACCGCTCTTATTCTCGACGTAGAGCAGCGCGGAATAGTCGGCCAGGGCTTCCATCAGCCACTCGTCGTGATAGCCCGCAGAAGTCACGATGTTGCCCCACCACTGGTGCGCGGTCTCGTGGGCCTGCAGGATCTCGGAAAAGAAGAGCTTTCCGTGGGCGTCGAGGGATCGGATGGCCTTCTCCTGGGGCGCCAGATAGGACATCGTGGAAAGATAGATCAGTCCTGGGAAGCCCTGGCCAAAGCGGCCGGGAACCGGCGCCACCGTCAAGGTTCGCAGAGCCGGCGGACCGAAGCGGGCGCCCATGAATTCCAGGGCGGACGTGATCTCGGAGGCCAATTCCTGCAGGCGCGCCACGGGATTGGGCGGCATTTCGGGCTGCAAAACGACCATCTCAGGCTGGCGGGGCCGCTGCCACGGCGGCGCCTCGATCGCGGGCTCCGGCTGCTTGCTCAGGAGGGCCGGCTCGACGGCGCGGTTCGCGCAGACCTCCACGGTGTAGCCGCTGCGCGACATGCGCACGCGCTCGTATTGTCCCAGGTTGAAGCCGGCAAAGCGGATGGGCGCACTGGTCTTGCGGCGGGTGATGCGCAAGTCACCGTCGTTGCGTTCCTCCACCAAGTCACCCGGCGTGACCAGGTCCAGGTCCTTGGGGTAGCGGAAGGTCAGGTCGTACGTCGCGAATTGCAGACCGCTGTTGGGAAACCAGTTGGCACGCGCGCCCACATAGTAGACTCGGTTTCCGGCCTCGAAGATCACCTTGCCTTCATGCCGGAACTCCAGCTCGTATACCTTGCCGGGCTGGAGCGGCTCAGGCGGTATGACCATGAACATCTCGTTGCCCACGTTGCGCAAGAGATCCGAGCGCATCGATTCGCGCTGCAGCACCTCGGCGGGCCGGCCATCCACCAGGACCGCGGAAACTTTCATCGGCTGGGCGATGTCGAAGGCCAGCACCGGCAGGGTGCGTGTGGGCTTGGCATTGACGCGAGTGACGACGCGCAAGTTAAGGTCCGGCTGCAAGGTGGCGTCAATGCGATAATCTTCCAGGACGAGGTCGAGCTCTCGGGCGGTATTGCGGAACGACCGCGCGGTGAAGCTACACCACACGTCGAAGAACAGCAGATTGTCCTTTGCATTTAGTTTGCCCAGCACAATCTGTTCCCGCGCGTTGCGGTCGTAATAGAGATCGAAGTTGCCCAGAGTTTTCCCGGTCATAGACGCGGCGAAAAAGCCGCTGCGCGCGCCTTCGCCGGAGAGGAGATCGAAGACCACGCGGGTCTGGAAGCTGCTGGCAATATTGCGGAGCACGGGCGTCCATTTCTCGCCGATCAGGGCGCCCATTTCAGGACTCTTGCGGTTATAGGGGCTCTTGGCGATCTGTTCGGTAAGTTTGGCGTAGGTGTCATCGGAGAAAACCAGCACCGCAGCCATAAAGTGCTCGTCCAGGTTTGGCGCGCCCGTGTAGGATGCCAGGGAGCGCCGCTCGCCGCGATTGGGCGGCAGGAGCAGCACCTCGGCGTCGCCGCCCTCTACGTCGGTGGTGAAGACGGCCGAAACCCGCACGCCCGCCACGGGCTTCGCGAAGGTGAGGTATCCATCCGTGAGGAAGACGCGGGCTTCATCCTTGGGCAGCGCCAAGTCGCGCACGCGGTAGCATTCGGCGGGATCGAGTGAGATCTCCCGTATTTCGCGCGCCAGGTCCGGAGCTCGTCCGGTGGCGTACGCCAGGCAAGGGTATAGCAGGAGAGTGAACACCCACCTCATGGTTCCAGTCTACAGCGGGCGGCAGGCGGGTGCCGGGTTTGGGGTGCTGGCCGGCTTGCTACAATACGTGACAAATGCGACTGGTGACGTTCCAACGCGAAGCCCATGACGAGCCCGGTGTGCTGAGCGGCGACAACATTATAAGTATTCGCGAAGCGGGGTTCGAGGACGTGCGGTCCGTAATTGCCGGGGGGCCGGACGCACTCGACGGTGTGGCGCGTTGGTTGCACGATCCGCCGTGGGGCGAAGTCTTCAAATCCTGCGATGTGAAGCTCCGCGCGCCACTCGAGCGCCCGACCAAGGTCATCTGCGTGGGCTTGAATTATCGCGCGCATGCCCTGGAAGCCAAGATGGAGATCCCGGAGGTGCCCACCATCTTCGCCAAATTTGCCACCGCGGTGATCGGCTGCGGCGAGCCCATCATTTTGCCCAAAGGTTCCAGCAAGCCCGATTACGAGGCGGAGCTGGCTTTTGTGATCGGCAAGCGGGGCCGTCACGTTCCGGCGGAGCGATGGCAGGAGTACGTCTTCGGGTACACGAACTTCAACGACGTGAGCGCGCGCGATTACCAGATGCGCACTTCCCAGTGGATGATCGGGAAGACTTTCGACACATTCGCGCCAATGGGGCCTGCCATCGTGACCGCCGATGAAGTGCCCGACCCGCACGCGCTGCGCATCAGCACCACGATCAACGGTGAAGTGCTGCAGGACAGCAACACGAGCGACCTGATCTTCAAGATCCCGGACCTGATCGCGTATCTCTCCAGCGTGTTCACGTTGGAGCCGGGAGATGTAGTGGCGACCGGCACGCCGTCGGGAGTGGGTTTCTCCCATCATCCGCCGCGGTGGCTGAAGCCCGGCGATGAGTGCATCGTGCGCGTGCAGGGGCTAGGGGACCTGCGAAATCCCGTGGTAGCGGAGGCGTAATCCGCGATGACCCTGGACGATTGCCGGCGCTCTTACGCCGAAGAAATACAGTACGCCGTCAACGTCAGTTCGCCGGCGCTGGTGGAGGCGTTTTGCGCGGCTGCCTCGCGAGAAGTTTCTGGGCCCGGGAGCGCTGATGAAGATCAAGTCGGTGCGGCGGGATGCGCACGAGCAGGCGGACACTTGCGTGCTGCGTGAGCGGGAAGTGTGTTGGAGCGGTAGTAACCCGTGGCGGGAGACGCCGAAAGCCGGGACGCAGGCGGAGCCGCCTGCGCCACCACAGTAACTCGGCAGTTTGCCGGACTCCACCCGGGGGTCGATAAAATGAATTAGCATCGCGGGTGATCTATGCGAGTGCTTGTCACGTTGCTATTGGTGAGCGCAATCCGGGCGCAGGATTCGGCGCCGCAGGCAACAAAGCGGGACGGTGCGACGACGGCGCCGACCAGCGCAGCGCTGGCGCAGGCCGGCCTGCAGGCATTCCACAGAGGAGCGTTCACCACCGCAGCGTATTTCCTCAGTCAGGCGGTTGCGCTGGAGCCCAAGCACAAGTGGGCATGGAACGACCTGTGCATGTCATATTTCGAGTTGGACAAACTGGATGCGGCCGTCAACGCCTGTCTCGCTCAAATCGACGCGAACCCTGAAAGCCCGACGGCATACAACAATCTCGGCCGGGCATATTGGCGAAAGGAGCAACGAGACGAAGCAATCGCAGCCTTTCGCGAGCAGATCGAGGTGAACCCGCAAGACCGCTTCGCGCACGGCAATCTAGGGAACCTGTACTGCGAGCTTCAACGATACTCGGAGGCGGTTCCCGAATTGGAAAAGGCTGTCGCCATCGATCCGGCGAATGCCAGTCATCAAGCGGGTCTAGGCGACGCATACCTCGGTACGGGTAAGGCGGAGAAGGGCCTGGAGGTACTGAACAAGCTGGTCCAGGACAAGCCATCGCCGGCCACATGGAACAACGTGGCGTACAAGCTGGCGTCGCACAACGTGCAGTTGGAGAAGGCACAGCAGTATGCGGAATCTGCGGTGACTACGGAGGAGATCGCGCTGCGAAACGCCGAGGTGGACCATATCACCGCGGCGACGCTCCGCCGCGTCGTTTCACTGGCGCATGCCTGGGATACGCTCGGCTGGGTCCACTTCCGGCGCGGCAATCCGGATGAGGCAGGCAAGTTCCTGGAGGCGGCTTGGCGGCTGAGTCAATGCGGCCCGTGTGAAGATCATGCCGGGCAACTCGACGAGAGCCTTGGAAGGAAGCAGGAAGCCATCCAGGCATATGCGCGGGCGCTGGCGGCGCACGGCGCACCTCCGCAAACACGAGCCCGGCTGGCGGCCCTGGTGGACGCTGAGAAGATAGAGCCACTTGTCCAGCGTGCCGGCGATGAGCTCGTGGCTATGCGCACCATCAACGCCGGCCGGCTGCCCGCGGAGAAGGCTACAGCGGAATTCTACGTTGCGCAGATGCCAGCGCCGGGAAGTGCCGAGGCGCAGTTCATTCGCGGCGACGACAAGCTGAGCCAATTTGCCAAGGTTGTGGGGGCCGCGGTTCCGGGCGTGTTTCCGGATTCGACGCCCACCAAATTGATCCGCCGCGTTACGCTCACCTGCCCGGGTGGGGGCGGCGAATGCGTGTTGGAATTGCTCCCGGCACCGGCGGCCGTCACCGCGGAATTAAACTCGATACGTCCGGACACGAACGTTCCGAGTGAACCCAGCCGTGAGGCGCGGCCGGGTGTCTATCGTTCCGGCGACGGCATCACGCCTCCCAGTGTGCTTTACAAGGTCGAGCCGCACTACTCCGATCAGGCCAGCAAGGCGGGGTTGGAGGGCACGGTGGTTCTCTACATGGAAGTGGGCCCTAGCGGACAAGCTAGTAATATACGAGTCGTCCGCGGACTGGGTTTGGGCCTCGATGAGAAAGCCATGGAGGCGGTCAGCCAGTGGCAGTTCCAGCCGGGCATGAAGGACGGACAGCCAGTGACCGTGACTGTAACGATTGAGGTGAACTTCCGGCTGATGAAAAACCGCCGCTAAGAGGGTCGGGGAGAGCCTTCGGCCAGCAACTGCTGGCGGAAATCGTCGATCACCCGTACCACTGGCGCTCCCGCGAACTGGGCGGCGGGGAATGCGGCGGTCCAGCGCACACCGGGCGGATAGAGCGCCACGAAGTCCCAGACGACGGCGGCGTGCATCCGTCGCTCTCCGAGCACGCCGGTTTCGTTGGACTGTGCGGCGCGCCGGATCTCCGCCGAGAGCAGGTGTTTCGGATCCCAGAATTGCCGGGCGCGCGCATCCGGGATGCGGGCCACGGCGCCGCTGCCGGGTGCATGCCAGTCCGTAAGCAAGACCGGCTCCCAAACGACGAAGACGCGCAGGTTGGGATCGCGCACAGTGCGCAGCACGGATTCGACCGCGGAGGCCCCCCGCAGACAACCTCCTCACGTGGGCGAGAGCAGGACCACGATGCGTGTGCGGTCCGCGGCGGCGTTGAAGGATTCACGGAAGCTGGCGAGATCGAACGCGACTACCCCAGACTGGCCCGCCGGCGCTATTAAGGGAGCGAAGGAGAACAGTATGGCGGCGGCGACCAGACCGGTGGAGCAGAGCAGCACCGCCACGTTGAAGACGCGGCGTCTGCGCCCGCACTTCCGCGCGCGAAACGCCTGCGCGAAACCGAATGCCAGGATCAAGACGGCGAAGGCGATCACGTAAGGCTGCAGCGAAAGAAAGAAGCCGGAAGCGCCTGCGAATCCCGCAGCGAGGAGGAACGGGCCCAGGGGGAGGCAGCAGCTTAGCGCGGCGAGCACGCTGAGGACGGCGGCGAGGGAAGAGGCCAAGGCACCGCGTGGTGGTGGGGCGGGTGGGGACATCTTTAGTTATTCTAGCGTGGCAAGCGGCCCGCTCCGCTGGGGTCGGTTGGCAGGCGAAAGCGCCTGCCCCACCACGGCGAACCAACAGCATCCAAGAAGACTCGTTGTTCTGAAACTCTACGGTACGAACGTCCGCAGGAAGCGGGCGGCGGCGCGCGGCTGAATGGGGAATGCGTCCGCGCCTGCAGGCACGACCCAAATCTGGCCGGGCGCGAAAGGTTCACCGTCGAACTGCCCTTCGCCTTCAAGGCAGATGAGAAACTCGGGTTTTGGGCTGGAGGGATAGCCGAATTCGCGCGTGACGGCGATGGATTCCGTTCGGAAGTAGGGGCACGCGACCAGCAAGCGGCGACCTTCGTCCAGTTCAACCGGAGTGGCCGGCCCCGGATGGCAGCCCAGATCCGCCACCGCCAGGGCTTCATCGAGATGCAATCCTCGCGGGCGGCCGTAGTCGTAGAGCCGAAAGGTCACATCGCTATTCTGCTGGATCTCGCAGAGCGCGAGGCCGGCCCCTATGGCGTGGACTGTACCCGCTGGGACGAAGAACGAATCGCCGGGTTGCGGGGCATACCAGCGCAGCAGCGCTTCGATCTCGCCGGAGAGGGCCGCCGCGCGCACCCTATCGAGCGTCAGCGGCCGCTCGAAACCCAGGGCCAGGCGTGCGCCCGGCGCGGCGCGCAGCACGTGCCACATCTCCGTCTTACCGGGCCCGCTGGCGGAATCCGATGGATGCACCTGGACCGAAAGCTTGTCCGAGGTGAAGAGGAACTTCAACAGGAGCCTTGGCTCCTCGGGCGCGGTGAACCAGACTTCGCCGGTTTTGTCCGCTGAGCGCGGATACCAGGGTTCCGTATCGGGGCTGCCCCAGACTTTTTCCAGCGCCCTTGACTCGAGCCGCCGGACTTTCACTGTTCCACGATGAATCGATGGATGCGATCGAGTCCCCTTTCCAGCTCATGCATGGAGGTGGCGTAGGAGATTCGAACATGCCGATCCGTGCCGAAAGCCTCGCCCGGGACCACGGCCACTGCCGCTTTGTCGAGCAACTTCTCAGCGAACTGCATCGCGCTCGAAATGCCGTTCTTAAACGCCACCCCGATGTTCGGATAAGCGTAGAACGCGCCTCTGGGCTCGGAGCAGCGCACGCCGGGAATCGCGCGCAGCCGGGCCACGATGAAATCGCGGCGCTTGCGGTACTCCGCCAGCATGATTTCCACCGATTCCTGCGGACCGCGCAGGGCTTCCACGGCTGCCTTTTGCGAAATCGATGTGGGATTGGAAGTCGCGTGGCTCTGCAGCTTCAGCATGGCGCCGATGATCGGAGCCGGCGCCAGTCCGAAGCCGATGCGCCAGCCGGTCATGGCGTAGGTCTTGGAGAGCGAGCCGGCCACCAGCACGGTTTCTTTTGCGCCGGGCAGCGAGGCGATCGAAAACGGCTCGCTATCGTAGAGGAAGTGGCAGTAGCACTCGTCGGTCATCAGGAAGATGCCACGCCGCGAAGTCATACGATAGATCTTTTCGAACTCTTCCCGATCGAGGACCGCGCCGCTGGGATTCGCCGGCGAATTGATAAGGACGATTTTCGTACGGGCGGTCAGGTATGGCTCGATCATGGCGGCGGTGAGCGTAAATCCCTGGTCTTCATCCGTGTCCACGAACACGCACTTGGCACCCGCGTAGTTCACCACATCTTTATAGGTGACCCAGTACGGCACGGGGATGACCACCTCGTCGCCGGGGTTGAGCAGGGCTTGCGTCAGGTTGAAGATGACGTGCTTGCCGCCGACCGTAATCAGGCACTCGGCGGGCTGGTACGCAGTGCCGAAGTCCTGGGCGTGCCGCTCGCAGACGGCCTGCTTCAGCTCGAGTGTGCCACCCGCGTTGGTGTACTTGGTGAAGTTCTGCTCGATGGCGCGCATGGCGGCGCGCTTGATGTTGTCGGGTGTCGGGAAGTCCGGCTCGCCGGCTCCGAAGTCCACTACGTCCACGCCTTGCGCGCGCAGCCTTTCCGCTTCGGCCGACACACGCATGGTGGACGATACGCTGATGGAGGCGATACGCTCCGCGATATCCGTTTTGACTTGCAATTCCATTTGCTTCTCCAGTCCTCCTGTGACGCTCGTAACCGGCGCGTGGCCGGTTTTACCGCTCCCTCACCGTCGCGACTCGTCCTGCTTCGGAGCCGCGCGCGTTAGCAAGCGGTATGCGGCAGACCACACTAGCGCCCAAACCGATTCCGCAAGCGGCGCTCTACCGACGGCGGCACCAGCCCCGCGATGTCACCACCCAGGCCGAATACTTCTTTCACCAGCCGCGAGCTGATGAACGAATAAGCCTCGCTGGCCATCATGAAAACCGTCTCAATGTCCGGCCGCAGGCGGCGATTCATCAATGCCATCTGCAGCTCATACTCGTAATCCGAGATGGCCCGTATACCCCGCAACAGCACGGTTGCGTTATTTTGCGCCGCATAATCCACCAGCAAGCCGTTGAAGGAATCCACCTCCACATTCGGATAGCCGCCCACCACTTCGCCCAGCATTTCGATTCTTTCCTCCACGCTGAACAACGGCTGCTTGGTTTCGTTGCGCAGAATCGAGACGATCAACTTGTCGAACAGCCGGCGCCCGCGTTCGATCAGATCCAGGTGACCGTTGGTGATGGGGTCAAAAGAACCCGGATAGATGGCAATCACCTGGGGCGGCTTCGTGGCCCCTCGAACGCGCTCGGTCTCGTTGGTTATTCTACGATTCTACCGGAACTGGAGCGCGCTTGCTGAGCCGGGGCCAGACCCCAGGGTACGCCAGACCATATGGAGGCCGGGAGCAATGTGGAACCGCGCGCCGCTCAGATGAAAAATGCCAACGCCGGGCAAGTCATTGGTGATGGCCACTTTGGTGCGTTGGCCGTCAAAGTATGTAAGCAATGGGGGCTTGCCGGCGGTCCGGCGGTCGATTTCCAAAAGCTCGCCGTAGAACTTCGCGCGAGCGCCGGGCCACTCGACTTCGGAGAATTCGATTCCCACGTCGAATTGCGACGCGGAGGCGCGCCTATCCAGGTTACGAATATGCCCAGTGATCACGGCGCCTACTGGGAGCGTCGAGTCGCCGTTGTACCGGATATCCTGAAGGACGCGCGCACGCAACGGATCGCCTACTGAAGCGGTCTTCGAATCGACAGCGGTTTCCAACTCGACCGGGACAACCAGGCCGGCGGGCAGGTCCACTTCGCGCACGGGCGGTTTGGGCGCCGGGAGGGATTCTGGCGGAGGTTCAAAACTGATGGTGGATTCGCTGCGGTACGCGCGGCACTCGGAGAATTCGGTCACATTGCGGTGCGCCTCGCCGGAGAAATAGGTTAGCGCCATTTCGGATTTTTCGGGTAGCAATGCGTCGGAATTGCCGATGTGCCTGCGGGCGTAATCAATGCGGAGAAGGGCTTCCTCGAGGTGCAGCTTAAAGGGCATCGCATCGCCGTACCCGTCCAGCCGGATCAGATCCAGCGAGACGGGATCAAACCAGACGGAGCCTTTGGCCGCCACGATGGCCGAGTCGGCGCCACTCGTTACCTTGTACGCGCTGTCCGATTGCGCAACCCGAAAGTCGTAACGAACGGCACGGCGCCTCGAAAGCTCCTCTTCACCCTTATATCGGAAGACGCCCTTGTCGCCATCGAAGAGCATATGGGCAAAGAGGGCGAACATACCGGTGCCCATCGCGCCGGTCGATACCAAGTCGGCTATGTCCCGGTCTTCAAAACGGCGAGCGCCGGGCCAGGCGAACAACTCCTTCCCGTCTACGTTCGAGACCTCCAGGCGTACGGTATCCACGGGATTGAAAGGCTTCCCGTGCGGTCCGCGCTCGTAGCGTTCTATGGTCTCCAGGCAGGTATAGTTAGGAATCTGGGCCAGGTCCTGCCGTATCTTCTCTTGGAAGCGGGCAAGCGGAAGCGGTTCCTGCGGATCGGCGGGGGGCATGCTGGCGAGGAAAAGAAGCAGCAGCGCGCCGCGCCGCAAACGTTGCATTGCCGTCATAATAGCGCTCTTCCGCCCGCTGCGCAGGCCGTTTACTGCTAAGCCACTAATATCAAAAGAGTATTGTAATCTTCTCTCACCGGGGTTACCATTTGGCATCCTGATGAAAAAGACAACAGGGTCTTTAAGTGCCGTTCTGCTGTGGGGGGCTTTGCTGGCAGCCGTTTCTGGAGACGTACGTCAGCCGCCGGCCTACCTTTACACGGCGACTGAACGGTGCGATCTGGAGGCTTGGTCGCGCGGCCAGGAACGCTTTCCACAGGGGGCGACCCTGCGAGTGGTTTCCGCGGAGGGATCGCGGGATCTGGCGCCGGGCTTCGCCGCTTCGGCCGATGCGGAAGTCTCTTTCGACGCCCAACGAGTGCTTTTTGCGGGCAAACAGCGGCGCGAAGATCCCTGGCAGATCTGGGAGACGCCGGCGGCGGGTGGCCCGCCGCACCGCATTACCGGCTGGACGGAGGATGCGATTCGCCCGCTGTACCTGCCGGATAACAAAATCGTCTATGCCCGGAAGATGGCGCAAGGCTATCAACTGGAGGTTCTGGCGCTGGGGGGCGGGCAGCCTTTGCGGATCACCTATGCGCCGGGTAATTACCTGACGTGCGCGGTCTTGCATGACGGGCGCGTACTGTACGAAGGCCCGCATCCTTCGCCCGAATCGGGCGTGCACGATTTATATACGGTGTATCCCGACGGCAGCGGTGTCGAAGCGTACCGTTGCGATCATGGAGTGAGCCGTCACGCGGCGCGCCAGATTGCGTCCGGGGACATTGTGTTTTCGACCGGCAGGGGATTCGCGCGGTTCACTTCGGCGCTGGCCACGCAGGTGGATATCGGCTTGGCGCAGGGTGGGGAATTTGCCGGTCCCATTGCCGAGGCGGCGCCCGATGAATGGCTGGTTTCCTTCCGTCCGAATGCGCGCACGCCTTACAGCATCTATAGCCTGAATCCGGCGGGCGGCGCTCTGGGGCAGGCGTCGGATGGGCACGGCGTCGAGCCTGTTCTTCTAGCTCCGCGCGAGGTCCCGCTGCGATTTCCTTCCGGATTGCACGACTGGGCGGGCGCCAACCTGCTGTGCCTCAATGCCTACACATCGAAGACGAAGATTACGGAAGGCTCGATCGGAAGCGTGCGGCTCTATGCGCGGGGTGCGGAGGGCGCGACCGCAGTGCTGGGCGAGACGGCGGTGGAAAGCGATGGCTCGTTTTTCCTGCATGTGCCGACGGAGCAGCCGCTACGCATGGAATTGCGGGATCGCGCGGGCCGGGTGATCGAGGCGGAGCGCGGCTGGTTTTGGATGAGGCGCGGGGAGCAGCGCGTTTGCGTGGGATGTCATGCGGGGCCGGAGCGTGCGCCCGAGAATGCGGTACCAAAGGTCCTGTTGCGTGCGGACGTGCCGGTGCCGATGACAGGGGGAGGAAAATGATGCGAGCGATCCGCTGCGCAGCCTATTTCTTTACGTTGGCGGTCGCTTGGGCCGCCGATCAACCCGCCGCGACCATACGCTTCGAAGATGCCACGCCCGGGTCCGGCATTCAGTTCACCCATAGTTTCGGCGCGCGCAAGCTGGGATCGCTGCTCGAGAGCACCGGCGCGGGCTGCGTCTGGTTCGACTACAACAACGACGGCCTGCCGGATCTCTACGTCGTTTCCGGCAAGCCGCTGGGCGGCGACATGCATCCTTATCCGCTCCGCCAGCCGCCTGAAACGGCGCCGCACAATCATCTATATCGCAACGATGGCAACGGCAAGTTCACCGATGTCACGGAACAGGCGGGCGTCGGCGCGGACCTGTTCAGCATGGCCGCCGTCGCCGCGGACTTTGACAACGACGGCTTAGTGGACCTGCTGGTGACTGGCTACGGCCACGCCACGCTGTATCGCAACAAGGGCGACGGCACATTCGAAGACGTGACCGCGAAAGCAGGATTGAACGTGCCGGGCTGGTCCATCGGCGCCACGTGGCTGGATTACGATCGCGACGGCTGTGTGGATCTGTTCGTCGGGCGCTATGTGAAGTTCGATCCCAAATACCGTGCTTACTACGCGGCGGACAACTATCCAGGACCGCTGGACTACAGGGGCGACACCAATCTGCTGTTCCACAACAACTGCGACGGCACATTCACCGATGTCAGCCAGAAGTCGGGGATCGCTAATTACGTGGGCCGTACGATGGGTGTGACGGCAGGGGATTTCGATGGCGATGGCTATCCCGATATCTACGTGGCCAACGACAAGACCGAAAATTTCTTGTTCCACAACAACCACGACGGCACGTTCAAGGAAGTCGCGGTACAGTCCGGCGTGGCCTATGGACAGAATGGCGAATCCACTTCGGCCATGGGGCCGGTGTTCGCCGATTTCGAGAACACGGGACATGTGGGGCTGTGGGTCACCGACTCCCGCTACAATCGCCTGCTGCGGAACAACGGAACGGACTTCAGCGACGTTACCGAGGCATCTGGAATCTCGCAGTTGACCGCGCAGTATGTGAGCTGGGGCACCGGCGTCTACGATTTCGACAACGATGGGCTGCGCGATATCTTCGTCACGCACGGCGGTTTGATCCACCTGATCCCGCAGGAGCATTCGATTTTCCGCAATCTAGGCAACGGGCAGTTCGCCGATGTTTCCAGCGGCGCGGGCCCATTCTTCGCGTTGAAAACCGTGGGTCGCGGCGCCTGCTTCGCCGATTATGACAACGACGGCAAGATGGACGCATTTCTTGTGAATTTGGGCGGTCCGGGTTACTTGCTGCACAATGTTTCGCCGGGTGTGAATCATTGGCTGGCGATCAAGCTGGTGGGTAGGAAAAGCAACCGGGACGGCATCGGCGCGAAGATCGAGGTGGCCGCGGGCGGGCGGCGGCAGCAGGCCGAGCGCATGGCGGGATCGGGCTACCTTTCGCAGGATGATGCGCGGGTGCATTTTGGGCTGGGCAGCGCGGCTAAAGCCGAGACTGTGACCGTGACCTGGCCTAGCGGCAAGGTGCAGACGCTGCGCGATGTCGCGGCGGATCGGGTCGTAACTGTGGAGGAGAAATAACGATGTGGGCCAGGTTGTTAACCTGCGGCCGATTGTCAATCGGCCCATGGCCGCGGTTTCCAACCGCCGCGCAGGATATCATCCTGCCCCACATACTCCTCCTGAGCCTTACTGCGGCCCTGTGTGCTGCGCCGGTGCGCTATCCTTCGCCGATCGAGCTGGCGGTTTCGCCGGATGGCGCCCGTTTGTTTGTGCTTTGCGAAGGCACGGACGAACTCGTCGCGGCCGATGCGCACACAGGGAAAATCGCCGGACGCGTGCAGGTAGGCCGCGTGCCCAAGGGTTTGTCGCTACAAGGGCGCTACGCTTTCGTCGCCAACTCCTGGAGCGACACGGTGTCAGTGGTGGATACCTGGACGCTCCAGGTGACGCGCACGCTCAAAGCCGGCTTCGAGCCGAACGCGGTGGTGGCGGACCGGGCTGGCACGACGGTCTATACGGCCAATCGCATCGGTAACGATATCTCGGTGATCGACCTTCCCAGCGGAGTGGAAACGCAGCGGCTGGCGGCGGGGCGGGGCGCCGGCTATCTGACGCCGTCTCCGGATGGCCGATCGATATACTGCACCCACATCTACCCGAATATAGGCCGCCGTCGCACGCCGCCGGAATCCGAAATCACGGTGATCGATGCCGAGCACCAGATCGTGTGTGAGCGGCAGCCCCTGCACAATGTCGCCGGCGTTTTCCACGTGGCGTTTTCGGCGGACGGCCGCCTGGGCATCGCTTGCCAGTTGCGTCCAAAGAACCTGATCCCGCTGGCGCATGTCGAACACGGCTGGGTTTTCGGCGATTCGCTCACGCTGTTCGGCCCTGAGGTTGGCGAGAGTGTCCAGGTGCTGATTGATGAGATGGAGCGCTATTATACGATGCCGTTCGGAGTGGCGATCGCGCCGGATAACAGCGCTGCCTACATCTCGACCAGCGGCGCGAACAGCGTCACGGTCGTCGACATCGCGCGGCTGCTCGCATTCGTGCGTGCGGCATCGCCACGCGAGCGGCAGGCGCTCGGCAACGATTTGTCGGCGTCGGTGCACTTCGTGAGCGCGCGCATTCCGGTGGGCCGCAATCCCAAGGGCGTGGCGCTTTCGCCGGATGGCGCGCGGCTGTACGTGGCCAACCGTCTGGACGACACGGTTTCGGTCATCGACACGGCGGCGCGCAAAGTGGTGCGCACGATCGAGTTGGGCGGACCGGCCGAGCTGACGCCGCAGCGCCGCGGTGAGCAACTATTCTTCGATGCGCGTTTCGCCTTCCACGGCGGCTTCAGTTGCTCCAACTGCCACCTGGAATCCACTTTCGACGGCCTGCAATGGGACCTGGAACCCGATGGCTTCGGCAAGGACATCGTGGATAACCGGCTGCTCGAAGACGTGGACGGAACCGAGCCATTCAAGTGGAACGGCGGCAATCCGGATCTGGAAACCGAATGCGGGCCACGCACGGAGAAATACTTTTACCGCTCGCAGAGTTATGCGCCCGACGAATTAAAAGACCTGGTCAGCTATATCAAGTCGATTCCGCTGCGCCCCAACCGGTTCCGCATGCCGAATGGGGAAATGACTGCCGCGCAGGAACGCGGCCGGGACATTTTCGAGCGGACGCGCCGCAAAGACGGCACGCCGATTCCGGCGCCGAATCAGTGTCCGGTCTGCCACGCGGGCCGGCACTATACCAACCAGACTCAAGTCGACATAGGCAGCGGGAAGTGGAGCGACCGCTCGCCGGTGATCGATGTGCCGCAACTTACTAATGTCGCGCTGACCGCTCCCTACCTGCACGATGGCTCGGCGCGCAGTTTGGAAGAAATCTGGACCGTGTTCAACCCCAAGGATACTCACGGGGTGACCAACGACCTGGCCAAAGACGAGCTCAACGATTTAATTGAGTATTTGAAGACGTTATGAAGACCTGGCTTACGATCGCATTCCTGATCTCGCTGGCTGCCTTCGGCCAGGAGATGCCCCGCTACCGCTGGCAGAACTTCTCCACCGCCGACGGCCTGCCGAACAACCGCGTCTTCAACGTGGCTGTCGATGGCCAGCGCATCTGGGCCGCCACCGAGAACGGGCTGGGGCTGTATGAGAACGGCAAATGGAAAGTCTTTCGCCCGGAAGACGGCCTGGCCCACCGGGTGGTCCTCTACGTAGCCGTGGACAAGCGAACCCACGACGTGTGGGCGGCCACCATGGGCGGACTGAGCCGCTACTCCGCCGGCCGTTTCGATACGTTTACGCAGCTCAACAGCGGCTTGAGCAACGACGTGGTCTATGGCGTCACCGTACAAGGAGATTACGTGTGGGTGGCCACCGCGGCCGGCGCTAGCCGCCTGAACACGCGCACCGGCGAGTGGAGCCTTTACAACGAGCGCAACACGCCTATGTACGAAATCTGGACCTATGGTGTCAGCGCCGGAACCAGCAAGGTCTACTATGCCGTCTGGGGCGGCGGAGTGTTGGAGTACGACATCAAGACGGAGCAGTGGAAAGACTATAACGATCCGGATGGCGAGACGGAACTGGTGCTCTTCAAAGATCAGGGGCTGATCCACGAAATCACTACATCGGTCAGTTGGATGGAGCAAGACAAAATCCTCTGGGTGGCCACTTACTTCGGCGCCAGCCGCTACGACGGCAGGAACTGGCACAACTTCATGGAGAAAGACAGCGGATTGCCCAGCAACTTTCTCAACCAGGTTAAGGGTGTGGACGGCAACCGGGCCTGGTTCTCCACCGATAAAGGACTGGCTTACTACGACGGCGAGAATTGGGCTGTATACCGACCCGCGCTTCAAACCGGCAAGCCTGAGATGCTGGTGCGCGACGCCCAAGGTAAGGTGAAACAGGTCGCGACGGATACAGCCCCGGCGCATAACTACATTTTTGGTGTGGATTTTCAGGGGAACGACATCTGGGTGGCGACGGCCAAAGGCCTGAGCCACGGGATACGAATCGAAAGGGAGGTTAGTCAAAATGTTACTCGAAGAAATGATCAGTGAAATTGGCGGCGCCACGGTTCAGAAGCGGGCAGTCACCGACCTGCGCGTGCTGAATGAGGCCTACGATTATGAGCGGCCCAGTTCTTTTTCGCGCGGTATGCGGCTCGATCTGAACGGCCTGGTGGTTCTTTTGATCTCCGGGACCGCCAGCATCGACGAGAACGGCAGAACGGTGCACGTCGGGGATTTCCGCGCGCAGTGCCGGCGCATGTTCTATAACGTCACAGGCCTGCTGGAAGCGGAAGGCGCCACTTGGAAGGACGTCGTGCGCACCACCTTCTACTTGCGCGATATCGACCGCGACTATCGTGAATTCAACGAAGAGCGCACAGCGTTCTACAAGAAGCAGGGACTCGACCCGCTGCCGGCCTCGACGGGCATTCAGGCGAAACTGTGCCGGCCGGATCTGCTGGTGGAAGGCGAAGCGATCGTGCTCTTCCGCAACGCCGACAATGAGCCACGAGGGTAGTATGTGTGGCAGACCAACGGCCTGTGGCGCACGGCGAACTGAAGTTCGCCGCAGCACGCTGAAGCGTGCGCCACGGTTTCTATCTCTGATCTTGTTCGCCGCCGCAGCGCTGGCGCAATCGCCGGGCGCGTGTACTTGCGGCGCTCATCCTCCCGGTCCGCCCGAGCCGCGCACCCTCGAGCCTTATGCCAATGAACCCGAAGATATGCGCCCATACGCGCATTTCGCCAAGCCGTACTACCAGCACTACACCAACCTCATCGAGTACAACGGCCCGGCGCGCGACGTGCCGACTCCTGACTTGGCGAGCCTCTCGGAAGTGCTCATAGGCTTCCTCGGTCCCATCGAGCAGCACCGCGACGAAGCCCTGGGCCGCATGATGCTGAACGGCGCAACGCTGGCGATCGAGGAAGCCAATGCCGCGGGCGGATATTGCGGCAAGCCCTTCCGCCTGATGGTTCATAACGACTCGGCGATCTGGGGCGCTTCCAGCAACGAAATCGTCAAGATGTCCTATGACGAAAAGGTGTGGGCGATGCTGGGCTCTATCAGCGGCGATACCACGCATATTGCGCTGCGCGTTTCGCTGAAGTCGGAACTGCCCATCATTAACACAGCAGCCACGGACCCCACCATTCCGGAAACGCTAATTCCCTGGTCACTAACCGCGATCCAGGACGACCGCGTACAAGGCTATACGCTGGCCCGCCGCATCTATACGGAACTGGGGCTCAGCCGCGTGGCGCTGCTGCGCGTCAACGAACGCTACGGCCGTTTCGGCATCCTCAAGTTCAAGGATGCGTCGCGGCGGCTCGGGCATCCGGTGGTGATCGAGCAGAAATACATGCCCGGCGATACCGACTTTCGTCAGCAGCTCAGCGTCATACAGGATTCCAAAGTGGATGCCGTGGTGTTATGGGCGGACGCCATCCCCGCCGGAAATATTCTGAAACAGATGCGCGAAATGGGGATGAAGCAGCCGGTCTTCGGCAGCTTCCGCGTGTATGGGGACGACCTGCTGCGCATTGCCGGAACCGCCGCCGAAGGCCTGGAGTTCGTGTTTCCCTACGACCCCACCCGTGACGATCCGATGTGGACCGGCTTCCAGGCGCGGTTTGGGAAGCGTTTCGACAAGGCCCCGGACTCGTTTGCTTCGCTGGGCTACGATGGCATGCGCATCCTGCTGGACGCGGTTTGCCGGGCGGGGTTGAACCGCGCGCGCATCCGAGACGCGCTCACTGGCCTGGAGCGTTATCGCGGCGTGACCGGCGAGATGCTCTTCGATCCCAACTGCAAGAATATGGCGGCGATGTATCTTGGCAAGATTCACAACGGGAAGGCGGAGTTCCGCCGCGAGCCGATGCAGAAGGCCTACGCCCGCATCGACGAAAACACGGTAGGATACGCGGGGCCGCCGCTTCCGGACAATCCAGCGGGCGAGGTGCGCATAGGCATCTTCGGCCCGCAAGCCGACCAGCGCGCCGCCGATCCGGAATGGAAGCGCCGGATCGAGGCGTACGGCGGCGCGGGCCGCACGTATGCGCTCGTGGGCATACCGTCGGAAGGCGCATGGGGCAAGGCGTCCTCGGCGCTGGTGGAACTGATGCAGCAGGAGCGGCTGATCGGGCTGATCTCGACGGACCGCAATACCAGCCACCTGGCCGAGCAACTCGCCGTGAAGATGTTCGTGCCGGTCATCGCTCTTTCCGGCGACCGCGACCTGACTTCGCTGAACATCCCCTGGATTTTCCGTTTGCCGTCGGATGCCTCGCTCGAACAAGCCGTGCGTGCGATGGTGGAAGCTACCGAGAAGGGCGGAGCGAATCGCGGCCGTGTGCGCGACGTGCTGGCGTCGGGCGCTACGCTGGCGGGAGTGAGGTTCGACGCGCGGGGGGAAGTGCGGTAAACGGAGAAAGCGCCGCCGTCGCTCCCAATCAATTGCGCGGTCCGATGCCCTCAGTGCGGCCGGCCAGCGCCTGCACGACCGTTCCGCCGCATACCGCTACTCCGGTCTTCATCAAGGCGTTCAGGAAGTTGAACAGCAGCGCGTACAACACCTGCTCGGTGAGGGGCTGCTTTCCAGGCAGCCGGAAACTGGCAGGCAGCTCTTTGGCGATGTTCAAGCGGACGGAGTTAGGCTGGGCTTTGCCGCCACGGTCGCGCTTATTGGCGAGGCTGATGGGGGTTTGCATCACGCCACCGCTGCGGCCGTCGACGTAGAACTGGCAGCGCGAAAACCAACCCAGATTGGCCGGGTCGGCGGCATCGAAGAGCAACAGGGGCGCCTGCCTTCCAGCGGCTGTAAGCTCCAGCGTCATATTGCGCTGCGAGTCCTTCAGCTTGGTCTCGAATCCGGCCTGCTTGGCGATGTTGGCCACCAGTTCCGGCTCCAATTCCAGGAAGATCAGCTTGTGTTGTCCCGCTTGCAATACCTGCATCTGCAACCCCATTTTAGCGGGTTTCGCTTTTGCGCGCCTGGAAAGCTGATGGTGAGCCGTTCCGACTAACTCTTGACAACCGCTCCCTCACGGTTACGGCTCTGAAACGCACGGTGAGGCGCACGTCAGTAGCTGGACTTCACAGTGCCGCGTGATAGAGCGCGAGCAGATCCTCGCGGGTGCAGGGGCGCGGGTTGAGCTGGTGGCAACCGTCCTGGATAGCTTTATCGGCCAGCGCGGGCAGCACCGCTTCGGTAACGCCATAATCCCGAAGACGCGGCGCGATCCCCACCCGGCGGTTCAAATCGCGCACTTGCTCTGCAGTTTCGCCGCCGCCGAACTGCGCCGCCAGGTCCGCGAGCCGTTCCGGAACCGCCGCGCGGTTGAACTCCAGCACGTAGGGCAGCAGCACCGCGTTGGCCGTTCCGTGATGCATTCCGCAATCCGATGAGAGCGGGTGGGCCAGCGAGTGCGTGGCGCCCAATCCCTTCTGGAAGGCGATGGCGCCCATCATGGAGGCCATCATCATTTGGGAGCGCGCCTCCAGGTCGTGCGGGTTTTCCATGACGCGCGGCAAGTTCTTCCAAACGAGGCGCGCGCCCGACAGCGCGATGGCGTCGCAGATCGGGTGATAGCCCTTCGAAATGTATGCCTCCACGTTGTGGGTGAACGCATCCATGCCGGTTCCGGCAGTCAGGCGCGCGGGCAGATCGAGAGTCAGCTCCGGATCGCCTATGGCCAAAGTGGGAATCAGGTGCGGGCTGAAGATGACGGTCTTGCGGTTGGTTTCGGCGATGGTGATCACGGTGGAGCGCGACACTTCGCTGCCGGTCCCCGAAGTGGTGGCGATGGCGATGTACGGGGGCACATTCGCGGAGATCCGCTGCCCGCCGTCGAGCAGATCGTCGTACTCGGCCAGCGGCAGCTCGTGCGTGACCTTCAGCCGTATAGCTTTGGCGGCATCGATAGGCGATCCGCCGCCCAGGCCGACGATCCCGTTGCAGCGGCCCTGGTGATAGCAGGCCACGCCTTCGAGCACATTGCGCTCGGTGGGGTTCGGCTCCACGCTCGAGAAGACTGCGGCGGCGGGCACCAGGCGCGCGATCCGCTCGAAGACCGGCGTTCGCGCGAGTCCCGCGTCGGTGACCAGCAGCGGGTGAGAAATGCCGCGCTTGTTCAATTCTTCCGGAAGAAGGTCGACCGCGCCGGCGCCGAACAGGATGGCGGTGGGGAAGCTGAAGCTGGAGACTTGCACTCCACTATGAAAGCACACTCGCCGGCGTTTGCGGATACGCCCGTGAAATCGCGCTACGGTATGTCCATTTCGAGCGAGTAAATATCCGCATTGTTGCGGAACACGGTGGCGATGGGCGCATCGTCAGGAGTCAAGCCCGTCAGCGTATACCCGGTTATGCCCGATTGCGGAATCTGGCGCGAACCGGCCACCTGCTCGATCGCACGAGTGCCCACGTTCAGGCGGAATATAGGCTGCTCCTCGCTTCCGAGCACCCGCTGAAAAAATATAGACTGGCTGTCTCTGCTCCAATATGGGACTCCCAGACTCGTCTCACCGCTAACCAGGCCGGTCCAATGCCGCGTTTGGAAATCATAGAGCACGATGCGCGTGCCCCCCTTGCCCATGGCCGCCACGTACTTTCCATCGGGCGACCAAACCGGACGTAAGACATCCTCGGAGCCCGGCAGAATGGTGGCTTGCTTCGTCTTCCAGTCGGTTATCCAGATGCTCGCCTGGCCGGGAAAGCCATTCGATCGATAGCGTCCGAACATGAGGGAGCCACCGTCCGGAGACCAGGACGGGCTGCACGAACCGTACCCATCGGGACCGATCTTCTCCAACGCTCCGCCGTCCGCTGGAACTGTGTACACTCTATAATCCTTGCCGAGTTCGGTGCCACAGAAGGCGATCCGGCGGCCGTCCGGCGACCAATGCGGCTCACTGGCTAACAAGGGCGGAGAGATGAGCTGCAAGCGCTCGCTGCCATCCGCCCGGCTGCGCCATAGACCGCTTTCGGGGATGGTCACGTAGGTGACCCACTGGCCATCCCTCGAAAAGTTGACCCATCGCACTGGAATGCCCGAGAGAAAGGGCAGAAACTGTTCTCGGCGCGCGTCGTAGCTTACCAGTTCGCGGAGCTCCTGCCCGCCCGCGAAGAATAGTCTTTTGCCGTCCGGACTGGCAGCCAGACCCGCGAAGTTGAGCGGCGTGGCATAGACCTGGACTGGAGCGCGGCGGAGCGGATGGAACCAGTTCCGTGCTTCCCGCAGCGCCCAGATGGTCGACCCACGCGCGCTCCACACCCGGAAAAGATAGTAGCTGCCGTCGGGTGTCCAGTCTATGGCGGTTTCTCCGCCAGGGATAAAAACGCCGGGCCTCAATGCTGGCAGCAGGGGATGCAGGCCGCGGCCATCCGGCGAACACTCCCAGACGGAATACCAGTGACCCAGGACACTAAACCGAAGAACCTCCGCCCGCCCGGGCGGCGACCAGCGTATGGAGTACGGCTTGCCGGGGGTATCCACCAGCTTGCGTATCTCGGTGCCGTCGCTCTTCACTCGAAACAGCGCCGTGCCATATGCGAAAACAATGGTGCCCCCGTCGCGGGAACATACGGCGGCGTGCGCCAAAACATTGCCGACCCGGCGGGCCGGTCCGGCGACAGTGGGAATGATCCAAAGCGGCGCATCTTCTTCGACACCGGCGGCGATTGTCACCAGCAGTTCGCTGTTCGGTGAGATTGCGAGCACCGTCGGATCGCCGGGCGTGGTCGGCAGAGGCGGCAGCAGGGGCAGAGACATGGGAGTTCCGCCTTCCACGGAAACCTGCGCCAGCGACCAGCGCCCGCCGTTGCGCTCGTTGAAATACACTCGTGAGCCGTCGGTCGCCACCATCGCGCCGGCTTCGGCGCGGCCGGTGGTGGTCAGCCGCAGCATCCGGACCACACCAGGTGGCCGTACGGGGAGAGCGACTGCGTACGCGAGGAATCCCAGGCCGGCGGCACAGATTGCGGCTATTGCCCAGCGGCGAGCCGCGAGGCGCGGCGTGGAAGTCAAAGGTGCGGGGAGTGGCGCTGCGGCGCGGGGAACTTCCGCTGGTGACTCAGGCACGGCTTGCACGGGCGCAATAAAGCGGTAACCGCGCCGGGGGAGCGTCTCGACAAAACGTGGCGTATTGGCGTCGTCGCCGAGGGCCTCGCGCAGCTTCCTGGCTGCGATATTCAGGCCGTTATCCACGTCCACCATGGCGCCGGCCCAGAGCTTTTGCGCCAGTTCGTCCCGGGTGACCACTTCGCCGTGCCGCTCCAGCAGCGCCGCCAGGAGTTGAAAAGGCCGTTCCTGCAGCTTGATTTTTTGGCCCTTCTTGCGCAGTTCCCCCTGGCGGAGATCGACTTCAAAAACACCGAACTGCAGCAGGCGGGGAGAGGGGTCCGTCGGATGCACAGATGACCAGTCAAGCTAGTTTAGCATCGCGGCTGTCCGCCGGAGCCCGTTCGCCGCGGTTAGCAGGCGGGCGCCGGCCGGACAGTTGAACCTCTATCTATTTTGTTTCTTGTGCCTTAGGTGGACATGCAAAATACATAATGCGGCTATTGCACAGACGCCGGCTGAGTGCCTTATCATATCCCAAAGATAGGGAGAAATATGAGAAGGCGGTTCACCAATCTTTGCGTCCTACATGCGATCGGCGCCGCGATGGTAATAGCTTCGCCCGCACAGACCTTTACCACTCTGGCGGAGTTCAACCTCGCCAACGGCGCGCGGCCATATGGTGCGCTGGTTCAAGGCCTAGATGGCAACCTCTATGGAACCACTGGCCTCGGCGGTCTGAATAATAACGGCACGGTCTTCAAGATTACACCGAACGGCGGCTTGACAACCTCATACAATTTCAGTGGCATTGACGGCGACTTTCCGTACGCCGGCCTGACCATGGGCCCTAACGGCGAGTTTTACGGAACCACCGAGTTGGGAGGGGCGGCAAACCGTGGAACGGTCTTCAGCATCACTCCCGGCGGCACGTTGACCTCGTTGTACAGTTTCTGTATCCAGCCTTTGTGCGCGGACGGGGGTAACCCCTATGACCCGGTCGTGCGAGCGGCAAATGGAAGTCTTTACGGGACCGCCAACAGCGGCGGCCAATATAATGCCGGGACGGTGTTCGCTCTCCAGCCGGACGGCGCCTTGACCACTCTGACCAGCTTCACCAACGGCGGCGGCGGAGCCTTTCCGCAGGGTGGATTGGTCCAAGGCTACGGCGGCGACTTCTACGGCACGACTAGCGGCAACACTGTCTTCAAGATCAGCCCCGGCGGCCTTCTGACAACGCTTGCCGCTCTCGGCGGCAGCACTTACCCTTATGGCGCCGACCCCAAGGATGGGTTGGTGCTGGCCTCGGACGGCAACTTCTACGGAACAACGTCGGCGGGCGGCAATGTGATCTACTGCAGCTATGGCTGCGGCACCATCTTCAAAGTCACTCCGCAGGGCGCGCTGACCACGCTTTACAGTTTCAGCCCGTCCCCGGATGGCGAACTTCCCTATGCCCCGCTCATTCAAGCTACAGATGGTAATCTGTACGGCACCGCGGCAAACGGCGGCGTCAACGGGGGCGGCACCATCTTTTCCATTAGCCTGGAGGGCAAGCTGACCGCTCTTTACAGCTTCGCGTCAAACGGCAATTCGCATCCCTACGGCGCCCTGACACAAGGCACGGACGGGAGTTTCTATGGCGTGACCTCAGACTTTGAGCGGCCGAGCGCCGGCTCGATCTTTAGATTATCTGTGGGACTTAGCCCGTTCGTGACCACTCTGCCCGGCTTCGGCCAAGTGGGCGCTACCGTCAAGATTCTAGGCACGCGTCTGACCGGCACGACGAGTGTCGCTTTTGACGGTACGGCGGCCGCGTTCACGGTCGTCTCGCGCACACTCATCACTGCTACGGTGCCGCCCGGCGCCGGCAATGGCACAGTCCAGGTGACGACGCCGGACGGTACGCTCTTAAGCAACTTGCCGTTCCGAGTGATTCATTAGCTTCGCTCAGTTGGCGCCACGGCACAGTCCAGGCCACCCACCCCAGCGGCACGCACACTTGGCGCTGTCATGCCTCACGACGCTTGTGCGGCGTGTTATGGAGCTCGTGGCGTGAGGTGCGCTTGATGCGTGTGCTTTCTGGCAGGAAGAGACCTACGATCATCTGGTCAAATCGGAGAACGTGCGATCGAATTCGAGATTACATTGAGCAGATTCCGGTAAAGGCGGGCTTGGCGGCGGCGGCAGAGGAGCTTCGGTGGTCAAGCATATACCGGGGGCCGAGCCCGTCACACGACGCCGGCCATCGGCAATTCTCCGTCTTGTATGGCCAGATCGCAATTCGGTAAGATGCGGAGTTCCGCTGTGCGCGGGATCCGAATCGTCCGTACTGCTACTGCGCCACGGGAGTTGAAAGGGGTTGATATGCCGTCACAGACGATCCGAAGAACACGCCGGCTGGCCGCTGTGTTAGCGGGAGGGTTCCTCTCGTTCTCCTCTCTCCACGCCGCCGCCATCGAATTTCGCGGAGCGCGCGATTACCCCGTGCCCGGAACCCCTGAAGCCATCATCTCGGCGGACCTGACGAATAGCGGCCAAACAGACTTGGTTGTGGCTAACTTCGGCGGTATCGCCGTTTACAAGGCCACGCAAACTGGGGCATTCGCGCCGGCCTACTCACTTTTCGGCACTGCGACCATCTCAGTGGTTGCGGGCGACTTCAACAACGATGGCAAACTCGATCTTGCTGCCGTCCAACTCACGAACGGAAGCCAGGTTGTATTCCTGCCTGGCAACGGCGACGGCACCTTCGGCACGCCTACCGTTTTTCAAGTGGGAATCGGTCCTTGGAAGCTGGCGGCGGCCGACTTCAACGGCGACGGCAACCTCGATCTGGTCACGCCCGGCAGCGTCCTATTGGGCAACGGAGACGGGACCTTTCAAGCACCTGTCTTGTTGCACGCCGGCGATGTTCCGGGCCTGGTGGCAACCGGCGACTTCAATACCGACGGCCGGCCGGATATCGCCCTGGGCAGTCTCGACAACCTGGATATCACGGTGTTGCTCAACCAGGGCGGACGTCTGGCCCCCACGCCTTCCTTCCCGGTATCCGGCCTGGCCGTCAATGTTGCGACCGGAGATTTCAATGGGGACGGCCTGGACGACCTGGCAGTCGTAAGTTCCAACTCCGGCACAGTAGGCGTGCTGCTGAGCAACGGCCACCGTACTTTCAGCCCTTCGGCCGAGCTGTCGGTTCCAGGCGCGGCCACTGTACTGGTGCGAGACTTCAATCGCGACGGTCACCTGGATCTGGCGGTCGGGACCTCCACTCAGGTGTTTCTGTTCTTCGGCGCCGGCAACGGGACCTTCACCGCCGGTCCGGTATACGACCTTTCGACCTATTGCACTATCTTCGACATTTCTCCGGGGCCGATGCCGTGTTTCGTGGCAGGCGACTTCAACGGCGACGGCATCCTGGACCTGGCGGGCGCCAACGGGCCTGCCGGAACCATCTCGGTGTTACTGGGCAATGGCGACGGCACGTTCCGCACGGGCACTACCTTCTCAAGCGGACCCAACCCGCTGCGGCTCGTTGCGGCGAATTTCGGTGGTGTTGGCGGGCAGGACCTGGCGGTCGCCAATTACATCGACGGTGTTTCCATTTTCCTGAATCAGGGCAATGGCACGTTCGGATCGCCGATCCACATCAGTGTGGGCACGAACCCTGTCAGCCTGGCGGCAGCCGATTTGAATGGAGACGGCATAACCGACCTGGTAGTGGGCGACTGCACGTCGCCGGTGGTTTGGATTCTGCTGGGGTCGGACGGCGGCGCTTTCGGCGCACCCACACCCGTCAGCGTGGACTCTTGTCCAGTGTCGTTGGCGGTGGCCACTTCAACCTCGACGGGATCCCGGACATTGCCGCGGCCAACATCATGGCCAACTCGGCTTCCGTGCTGCAAGGTGCCGGCGGAGGCACGTTCCATGCGGAAACGCTCTATGATGTGGCCGGGCAACCGGCTGCCATCGTGGCCGCCCGGGTGCTGAGCGCGCAACAGCCGGATTTGGTGGTCGTCGGTGAGGTCGGCCGCGTTTCGATATTGACCAATGTGACGCGCTAATTCTGTTGGTGGCGTTTTTCTGCGGCGGCGAGTGGGTTCGGTGGTGGAGCCTGTCGGAAACCGCTCCCTCACGGTCGCGGCCCTGAAGGTCGTCATGCTCGCGCTTTGAATCGACGTTTCGGAGCTGTGTGCGTCGGCGAGCGCTATGCGCATACCGGCATGTGGATCGCCGCCGCACCTTGCGTTACAGTAGTGAGGACTTGCGAATTCCGATCTTGTTTCTGATGGCGCTATCCTCGGTGCTGGCGGCGGATCCGCGCACGCTACGCCTCGACTGTTTCCATGGCGGCACGGCAACTGAAGAGCAGATGTCGCTCGATGGCCTGGTGCTGGAAGGGCCGTGGCCGGGGCGTCTGGACCGCACCATCGACGACACCAACCTGGGCAAATACTATTTCGAAGTGCTTGACCGCCAGACGAACCGCGTGCTTTATTCGCGCGGATTCGCCAGTATCTTCAGCGAATGGCAGGAAACGCCCGAGGCCAAGGAAGTCCGGCGTCAGTTCCACGAATCGCTGCGGTTTCCGGCGCCTGCCGCGCCTGTGCAGGTGATCGTGAAGCGCCGCGATAGCCGGAATGCATTTCAGGAGATGTGGTCGGTCATCGTGGATCCGGCCGACCCGGCCATCGACCGCTCGGGGCCGCCGGCAGACGTCAAGGTCTGGGCGGTGATGCAGAATGGCGAACCGCGAGACAAGGTGGACCTGCTGCTCATGGGCGATGGCTACACCGCCACGGAGATGGAGAAGTGGCACAAGGACGCGCACCGCATGGTGGACCTGCTGTTTGCCGCCTCGCCGTTCAAGGAGCGCCGCAACGATTTCAACGTGTGGGCCGTGGATACGCCGGCGGAGGAAAGCGGCGTGTCGCGCCCATCGGACAGCGTCTATCGCAGGTCTCCGTTGCGCGCCACTTACGACGCCTTCGGGTCCGAGCGCTACGTGCTGGCGTTCGATAACAAGCGCATGCGCGAGGCTGCTTCCGCGGCGCCCTACGAATTCATCGAAATCGTGGTGAACGACCGCAAGTACGGCGGCGGCGGGATCTTCAACCTGTTTGCGACGGTGTCGGCGGACAATGCCTTCACGCCGTACGTCTTCGTGCATGAGTTCGGCCATCACTTCGCCGGACTGGCGGACGAATACTATACGTCGGATGTGGCGTATGAAGCCGTGACGGAGCGGCCGGAACCGTGGGAACCCAACGTCACCGCCGATCCGCACGCGGCAAAATGGAGCGCGCTGAGCACGCCCGGCACGCCGCTGCCGACGCCCTGGCCCAAAGAGCAATTTGAAACGCTGGAGAAGGCGATTCAAGCGCGCCGCCACCGGATCCGCGCGGAGCACCGCCCCGAAGACGAAATGGAGGCTCTATTTCGCGAGGAGCGGGAAAAAGATACGGCGCTGCTCGCCTCGGGTCCGTACGGGCACGCGGTGGGCGCCTTCGAAGGCGCCATGTACGAGGGCCGCGGCTACTATCGGCCGCAGCCGGATTGCATCATGTTCACGCGGGACGAAGTGGGCTTCTGCGCCGTCTGCCGGCGCGCCATCGAGCGGATCATCGATCTTTATTCGCGGCCTTCGTCTCGATGAACAGCATTTCCATCGGCTGCGTGTTCAGATTTTTCGCGGAGTGCGTGTCGCCGTAAATCCAACGCGTTTCACCGGTCTCCATGTGAATGTCTTGCACGCGGCCGTCCGGGCGGGTGAAACGGAGGTGGCATTCCTTCACGCACACCGCGAGCGCGTCGTGGCTGTCATGCATGGGAACGGTCTCGTCCGCTTTCAGCGTGAGCCGCAGGGCGCGCATCTGCTCGTTTTCAAAATCCAGCCGGTAGTGAGCCGGGTCTACACGCAGCACATCGCGGCCTTCGAGGACTTCTTGCGGGACGATGTCGGGTGGGAAGCTGCGCGGAAGTTGGTTCAGGTCGCGCGTTTGGCCGAACGCACTGAGAACCAGCGCGCCAAACACGAGCAAAAAACGGTGCATCACGGGGGCCCTCCTTACAGCTTTGGCTTGGGCGGCGGCAGATCGCGCGCGACGCAGGTGTCCTCAAAACCGGTGCGCGCGTGCGAGCCGTCGCAAAACGGCTTGTTTGCGGACTGTCCGCAGCGGCATAGCGAGATCACCGTGCGCCCCGCCAGGCCGAACTCATTGCCCTGCTGATCGTGAATCGTGAACTCGCCCTCGATGCGGAACGGTCCGTTGCTTATAGGGGTGATTTTTGCCATCTCATGGATAGTAGCATGGCTGCGGGCTGCGACCAGAAGTCCTTAGCGGTGGGCAGGCGGAAGCGCCTGCCCACCAGCGGCACAGCGAGATCACGGCGCGTCCCGCCAGGCCGAACTTATTGCCCTCCTCATCGTGAATCGTGAACTTGCCCTCGATGCGGATTGGTCCGTTGCTTCTTGGGATAGCTGGAAAGTATCAATACTCACAGAATAATGGCCACGCGGGATTGAAGGGAGAGGCGGCCCGGGAGTATTCTATGTTTGTCTCAAGGGTCCATAATGGAAATCCTGGCTAGCAGGAGGAAAGTCATGATCGGCAGAACGTTTTTGCCTTCACGCAGTTCACGGATCGTTTCAGCAGCCGCACTTGGCATAGCGCTAGCGGTCCTGGGCGGCAGGGCCATCTCCGCGCAGGACAAGTACACACTGCGCGTACCAAATGGGCTCGCATTCTCTGACTTCAGGGGGTACGAGAACTGGCAGGTCGTCGCCGTCAGTCAGACTGAAGATCTGCTGAAGGTGATGGTCGCCAATCCCACGATGATCGACGCCTACCGGTCTGGTGTTCCCGGCAACGGCAAGCCTTTCCCCGACGGCTCCAAGATTGCAAAAATCGAGTGGAAACCGAAAAAGAGCACGGAAGCCCCATTTTCAGTGAGGGTACCGGACGCCTTACAAGACATTTTCCTCATCGAGAAGAACAACAAGAGATTCCCGGACACCAAGGGATGGGCCTACGCCGCGTTCGACTATGATCCCGCGTCGGACACGTTCAAGCCCGATGCGACCGGCGTCGTCAATTGCGGGTTTGCGTGCCATACGAGAGTGGCGGCCAAGGATTACATTTTCACGGCGTACGGTAAGAGGTGAACGGAAGGAGCCGCGCTTAGTGCCTGCTCGCGCCTGATGCGCGCGCTCGCACCCAGGACAACTTTGGAGTAGACAGAACAACACTGTACAAAGGAGCCATCAGTGAACGCAGTACAAGTCGAACAGAAGAGCTATGAGATGCCCCGCGCGAGGGGTTCACCGTCGCACATTTTCTCACCGTTGCCGACATCGACCGGTCGGCCCGCTTCTATGAGAAGGTCTTCGGCGGTCGCATTCTGAGCAGAGGCGACAGCGATGGCGCGCCTGCGTACATTCAGATCGCGAATACTTGGCTCCTCGTCAACGTCGGGGGCGGGCCGACCCCCGACAAGCCGTCGGTAACGCTCAGCGTCCCCGACCCGGATAAGATCAACGGCTTTATGAATATCCGCGTTGCGGATATCCAAGCGTGCTATGAATTGTGGAAAAGTCGAGGAGCCGAGTTCATCACGGAGCCAATACCCAAGTACGGCGAGATTCGCTGCTACATCCGGGATCCTGACGGTTATATTATCGAGGTCGGACAGAGCACCGAGCTCAAGTACGGTTAGCGCTCGGCCCGGATGGGATTCGGATTTAAACGGCTGCGGATGTTCTCTGGAGGCCTTCCGGGCTGCAGTGTCGAGCCAGTAATTTGGTCTTGATCGATACCTTCGTCCAAAGGATTCGTCGTCGCGCTTCTGCCAATTTTGCTTTGAACAGTCACTCGCTCTTACATCGAAAGGAGTACCAAATGGACGGCACAAATGGACTGAAAGAGACGACGCGCGTGACCGCGCCTGTCGCGTCGAACACGCTTAGTGTGAACGTTTTTACGGCCCCGGGAAAGACTATGGTCGGCGAGCGGCCAAAGCCCTTCGGCGAAGCGCTCGGCTTTGACCCTATCACGTCGACTTTAATCTTCGGCGAGTACGACGCGGTGCTGGTGGACGCAATGGG
>Ga0181518_10000098_pt1 | contig 93650 bp, 81 predicted proteins | sample PEATcosm2014_Bin_28_FD_119751 | JGI IMG/M metagenome (GOLD analysis project Ga0181518, IMG submission 119751) | Peatland microbial communities from MTU Mesocosm Facility, Houghton, MI, USA - PEATcosm2014_Bin01_60_metaG | ecosystem: Environmental > Terrestrial > Soil > Wetlands > Peat | place...
GGAGCCGCGTCCGCGGACTTGCGCGTTCGCCTAGGCCGCGGCTTGCTGGCTGCCACCGGCGCCACTTCCAGGTTATTGATCACGTAAGTGACCCCGGCAGTGTCTTTAGCTTCGCGCTCCGCCAGTGCCCGCGCCGCATCGCTCGGAACTTGGCCGCTCAGCGTCACCACGCCATTCAGACTTTTCACGCTGACTTGGCCGTTGATGGCGACGTCGTTCTGGATCTGCGATTGAATGCTCTGCGCAAGCTGGTTGTCGTCGACCTTGCGCGAACAGCCCAACGCTATCGTCAAGCCAGCCGCCAACAGGACCGTGAGCGCGCACCTGCCCTTCCGTTGTCGCATGCTCAAAGCTCTCCTTCCCACACCCCTCCCATGCGAGACGCTGCATGAGCAAGCTTCGTTACAGTCAGGCTTAACGCCGCTCGCCGAAACGATGCCACCGACCGTCCGCGAAGCCGCGGCCGATCACGACACCCACGCGGGGCCCGTACACGTACGCATTCGGATAATAACCATACCCGTACGGGTTCGCGTAAACGTATGGGTAAGAATTCCCGTATGGCGCGTATCCGTAATAGTAGGAGTCGTATCCGTAGTCGTATCCATAACCATACGGATACCCGTAGCCGTAATATCCAGGCCAGCCGAAGCCGAAGCCCCAACCACCCCAACCCCATCCGCCGTATCCGTATCCGTAGCCCCGGCCATATCCATAGCCATAGCCGCGGCCGTAGCCATACCCGCCGCCATAGCCATAGCCGTGGCCGTACCCGCCGTAGCCGTATCCTCTGGCGCCGCCCGCATAACCTCCACCACCGCTGTAACTGTGGCCGCCACCGCTAAAGCCGTGGCTGCCGCCACTAAAGCCGCCTCCATGACCTCCGCCACCCCCGTGACTGGAAGCGGCGAACGCTGGAATGCCCAACAGCAGCACAACTGCAAACAGAATGACGATTTTTTTCATAAGTCACCCTGCACATTAGACTATCACTTTCGCTACGTGGTTTCGACTGGCTGAAAACCACCAGCAGCGGTGCATTCCGGCCAGCAAAACGGACCTTTGACTCCTTAGTTTCATACACTTATGGGTGCCCAGGAATTGGCGAAACGGATGCATATAAGGATGCGTCGCCAGCTATGAGGCAGAGGTTTATGAAGACTAATCCAAGCAACCCGATTCGCACTGCCGTTCGTACCGCCTTTTGTAAGATGGCCCTGAGTTTTCTGGCCGGCTCCAGCCTGGTGCTGGCGCAGGAACAGCCGCCCGCGCCGCCGGCCGAGCCCCAGCAGCAGCAGGACACCACCACCAATGGCGGGTGGCGTAAAGCCAGCGATCCTCCGCCCGCCCCGCCTGCCGACGCGAATCCACGCATTACTATGGATCCGAACTATGCGCCCGACGCGCCGCAGCCTCCGAATCGCCAGTATTCGAACCAGCCGCCCTACAATCCAGGCCCGATTCCGCCCAAGCTGACCATTAAGCCCGGCACGTTCGTGACTGTGCGGCTGAATCAGATGCTCTCGTCCGACCACAATCAGACCGGCGACGCCTTCGCTGCCACCCTGGTGAAGCCCTTGGTCGTCGACGGTATAGTGATCGCCGAGCGCGGCCAGACCATCGGCGGACACGTGGTCGAAGCCAAGAAGGCCGGCCGCGTGGAGGGCACCTCGCGGCTTGGGGTTCAGTTGACCGACCTCACCCTGTCGGATGGCCACCCTGTAGCAGTGCAGTCCCAATTGATCAGCCGGAATGGTCCGACGTCGGTCGGACGCGACGTAGCCGCCGTAGGTGCGACCACCGCGACCGGCGCGGCCATCGGCGCAGCGGCGGACTGGGGACGCGGCGCGGCAATTGGCGCCGGAGCCGGTGCGGCGGTTGGAATCCTTGGCGTGCTGCTGACTCGCGGCCGCCCGACAGTGCTTTACCCCGAGCAGGTCCTGACGTTCCGGATCGATCAGCCCGTCACCGTTTCCACTGAAGCAGCGCCACAGGCGTTCCGCTGGGTGAATCCCAACGATTACGACCGGCCCTATGACATGCAGACGCGCATGGGCCCCCCTGGCCGGCCACCTTATGGTCCAGGCTACCCCTACGGCTATCCGTATGCTTATGGCAACCCGTATGCGTACGGCTATCCATATCCGTACGTGTACCCGTATGTGGGATTCGGGTGGGGATGGGGTGGCTACTACGGTCGCGGCTTCTACGGGCGCGGCTGGGGCTGGCGCCGCTAAATCATAAATCATAAGAGGGGTAGGATCGTCCTATGTCGAAGAAAGCTCCGTTGCGAGCCTCTCTGATCGCAGGCCTGCTATGCGCCGCCGCGCTGGCACAGGACGCGCCCCCTCCCCCGCCGCCGCAAGATTATCCGCCGCCCGCGCGGCTTGCTCCGCAGCAGTTGGATCAAATTGTGGAGCGCATCGCCCTCTATCCCGATCCGCTGCTGGCGCAGATCCTGACTGGATCGACTTATTGGAACGAGATCGCCGACGCGTCGGCTTGGGCCAACCAGCATAGCTATCTGCACGGCGATGAGTTGTCCAGAGCCATCTACGACGATAATCTTTCCTTCGACCCCAGCGTGCTGGCGCTGCTCCCGTTCCCCGGAGTGCTGGACATGATGGCTCGCGATCCCGCCTGGACCCAAGCGCTGGGGAATTCGGTGCTGGCGCAGCGTCCCGAGGTCATGGACGCCGTCCAGCGCATGCGCCAAAAGGCCATGGATTACGGCTATCTGGAAAGTAATGCGGAATACAGGGTGGTCGCCGGCGTCCCTGGAGATATCGAAATCCTACCCGTCAATCCGGGCTACGTGTACGTGCCTTTCTATGACCCGCTGATCGTCTTTGGGCCGCCCCGTCCCGGCTTCTTCATAGGCGGAGCCATCCGGTTCGGCCCTGGCATTTACATCGGCGCCTTTGCACCCTTTGGCTGGGCGGGCGCCGTGTTGGGATGGCGCACGCACGAGATCTTCTTCGACCACCGTCCGTGGGAGCGTACCTGGGTGAACCGCGGAAACTACGTGCACTCGTATGCCGTCCCCTATCGGCGGCCGGCCGCGCCGCGCGTGGAACGCCACGAGCGCCGCGAAGAACGCCGCCGCTAACGCTTGTCGGGCAGGCGGTGGCGCAGGCGCTTTCGCCTGCCAGCCTTCAACCCCCTCACTCCGAATACTTCTGCGCAATGGGAAACCGCCGCCCCATCCCGAAAGCCTTCGAAGTAACCTTCAATCCAGGCGCCGCCTGCTGCCGCTTATACTCATTGCGATCCACCTTGTTCACAATATCCACCACAACTTCGAGCGGCAGCCCCAGCTCCTGCGCGATCTGCCGGGGCGCCTGGTAATCCTCCACGTAAGCGCGCAAAACCCGATCCAGAATCTCGTACGGCGGCAACGAATCGCTGTCTTTCTGATTGGCCCGCAATTCCGCCGACGGCGGCTTTTCAAACACGCTTTCCGGAATCGCCCCCGGATGCCGGCCGTTGGCGATTCGCGACAGCTCATAGACCAGCGTCTTGGGCACGTCGCTGATCACCGCCAGCCCGCCGCACATGTCCCCGTACAGCGTGCAGTAGCCCACCGCCAACTCGCTCTTGTTTCCAGTCGTGAGCACCAGCGCGGACCATTTGTTCGACAGCGCCATCAGCGTCACCCCGCGCAGACGCGCCTGCAGATTTTCCTCGGTGACATCCCGTGGCGCGCCGCCAAACAGCGGATCGAGCACCTTCAGAAACTCGTCATATTCCGGCGTGATGGGCGCCATCTCGAAGCGTATTCCCAGATTCCGCGCCAGGGCGCGCGCATCGCCGATACTGCCCTCGGAGGAAAACGGTCCAGGCATGCCGACGCCCGTCACATTCTCCGCGCCGAGCGCATCCGCCGCGATGGCCGCCGTGAGCGAAGAATCGATCCCCCCGCTAAGCCCGATCAGCACGCTCGCAAAGCCGCACTTCCGTATGTAGTCGCGCGTGCCTAGCACCAGCGCCTCGTAGACGGCCTCGCATTCCTCCGCCAGGTTGCTATGGCAATCGCCCGCGCCGGAATCGGAATCGAACAGGATGAGATCCTCGGCGAACGAAGCGGCGCAGGCCGCCACGCGCCCCGTGCCGTCCATCGCGAAGCTGCTGCCATCGAAAACCAGTTGATCGTTGCCGCCCACCTGGTTCACATAAACGACCGGAATATTGTGGCGGCGCGCGGTGGCGGCGAAGACCTCCTGTCGCAGCGCGCGCTTGCCCATGTGATAGGGCGATGCGTTGATGCTGATGAGCAGTTCACCGCCTAAATGCGCCAGTTCCTGCACAGGATCGCGGCGGTAGAGCGGACGCTCCCAAAACTGCTTGTCGTTCCAGGAGTCCTCGCAGATGGTCAGCGCGATCTTGCGCCCGTCGATAGCCAAAAGGCTCTGGGATTCGGCGGGGCGGAAGTAGCGGGCTTCATCGAACACGTCGTAGGTGGGCAGCAGCATCTTGGCCTGCCGAAAAAGGACACTGCCACCGCCGAGCACTGCCGCGCAGTTCATGGCGCGCTTGCCGGTCTGCGACTGGGACGCGCCCACATAGCCGGCGATCACACGCAGATCGAGCGCCGCCGTCTCGGCCGCCAAACGCTCAAGCTGCTGCTCCGATCGCTCCCCGAAAGTGGGCTTCTCCACCAGGTCCCGCGGCGGGTATCCGGTGACGGAAAGCTCCGGAAACACCACCACCTGCGCGCGCGCCTCCGCCGCCTGCCGCGCAAACCGGATCATGCGATCCACATTGCCGGCCAGGTCGCCAACCGTGGTATTGATCTGCGCCAGGGCGATCTTCATTCTAAAGTCTTATTGTAAATGCCGAAGTGCTACAGAATTGGATGGCTTCGGTGGGTCCACTGACTCTGGCAGACCTCCCTGCATCATGAAGCAGCCGTATACCCGGAAGTGGGGCGGACGCCCATAAGCGCAAAGATAGGCGTTGGCGGTGAACCGGACGCCTACCCCCGAACCCCGTTTGGGGGACTGAGGCGCGGGGTTTGGCTTGGAGAAAGCGCGCCCTCGGTCCCGCCGTCCGCTCCCGAACTCCCGCAAGCGTTGTTAGGTTAGTAGGGCGCGCGAAATCCAAAGCTGATAAACTGAATGTGGGCTAAATCCAATGGCGTTTCAGCCAGACATTCTCATCACTACCCCCGATGGCCGGGTCATGGTCATTGAAGCCAAAGTCAACATAAACGACCTGCGGCGCACCGAAGAAGCACTCAAGCGGTATATGGTAGCCATGCAATACCCCTTCGGCCTGTTGATTACGCCAGAGAAGGGATGGGTTTATCGCGACCTCTACTCCAGCCTGTCGTCGGAGCCGGTAATGCAAGTCGAGGAGTTCGATAGCACTCGAATTTGGCGCCGGAATCCGCCACGCCAAGGACAGGAGTTTGAGGCTTTCGTGCAACAGTGGATCGAAGATTTGGCAGAGTTTCCTACCGAATCGTTGCCGCCCCAACTCAAAGACATTGTTCGGCATTACGTTTTACCCGCAATCGCAAAAGGCGAGGTAAAGGCCGCACATCCTCGTTGATCGCCGGAGTGCGACATGCGCCACGTGTTTGTCGAAACGAACTGGCTCCACGATTATGCGGCTCCTGCTCATCACAAAGTTCCTGAGGCCGTCCGACTGCTTGAACGGGCCCAACAGGGCGAACTCGTATTGCATATTCCCAATGCCTCGTTTGCGGAGGCACGCCAATCGATCCAGTCGAAGTGCCAACCGATCGATGGGCCCGGAATCCACCGATACATCCGGTGGGCGCAAGAGAACGGCGCCTTGAACGAACAACAAGCCCGTGAAGCGCATGAACTAGGGGAGAAATACGTACAGAGCATAGATAAGGAGTTGAGCGCCGCCCCCTCAATACTCAACGAGGTCGCCAGCCTCCCGCACATCGAGGTCTTTGCTTTTGACGACGAAATGTTGGATCTTGCAAATCAACTGGCCTTGACAAAAGCCGCCCAGAAGCCCTTCGACCACGCAATCCTGGCTGGCATCTTGATCTCTTCTTATAGGCTTTGGAACCAGGGGGCGCACGGGATCTCGTTTGCTGAGTTAGACAGCGAATTGCAGCCGTGGGGGCAGAAAGGAGGTCAGAAGGACGATTTACGCAAACTGTATAATGATGCTCACGTTTGGGTTTATGGCGACTTCACCTTGCAATTCCCTCCGCGTGCCGCAGGTTTTGAATAGTCCCCAGGTGCCTGAAAGCGACTGATATCCGGTGCCATTTGGGCGAGTATTTGTTCGTGAGAGATCGCCAGCGAGCCACAAGTCGGGTTCTGGGAAACCGAATCCTCCACTCGAAGCTGCCGACCTGCGTGGCCGGCTTGATGGTCCACCCAAACCAACCCGCCCTAAGTTAGCGCCTATCGGCGGACGCCCTCGCCGCCCCGCGCAACCCCCGGTCGCGCTTTTTCGCTCATTGTAAATTCTCACTTGGGAGGGAACACTAGCGGTTCAAGCGTGGATCTGCTCAACCATCCCCAGCCCCTCCGCCTCATCCGAAACCCCTGTCGGCTTCAGTGCCGAAACTGGATGCCCTGCGAAAAGACTCCAAGCTCCATTCACCCCCGGGTTCGCCGCAGCGCAGAATATAAAATCCGTCGCCCGCCCGCACCTTGAAATAGCAGCCGTCGCGGCCATACCACTGGTCCATAATTTCCTCGACAACGTAATCAGGCCCGCCAAGATGGAACCGGATGGGTCGCTCGTCCGCTTTCCGCCCCGCGTAGCATTCCACGCGCACCTTCATCCTGCTTCCATTATGCTGTCTGGCGCCGCCGGCCCATGGAGTGGGAGTGCCGTCTGTTGCCGCACGCGCTCTAGGCTCCACCGGCCTGCACGTATTTCCCATGGCGCTGGGCTGTATGGGAATGTCCGGAATGTACGGCGCCACCGACGATAACGAGAGCATCGCTACCATTCATGCCGCCCTGGATGCCGGCGTGAACCTGCTCGATACCGGCGATTTCTACGGCGCGGGTCACAATGAAATGCTCATCGGACGCGCCCTGAAAGACCGCCGCAATAGCGCGCTGCTCTCGGTGAAGTTCGGCGCGTTACGATCTCCCGACGGCGCCTGGGGCGGCTTCGATGGCCGGCCGGCCGCGGTCAGAAACTTCGCCGCTTACAGCCTGCATCGCCTCGGCGTGGACCACATCGATATTTACCGACCATCCAGACTCGATTCCACTGTTCCGATCGAGGATACCATCGGAGCCATCGCCGATCTCATCCGCGGCGGCTATGTGCGCTTCGCCGGGCTATCGGAAGTGGGAGCGGACACCATCCGTAGAGCGCACGCCGTCCTGCCGGTCAGCGACCTGCAGATCGAGTACGCGCTGATCAGCCGCGGCCCTGAAGCGCGGATCTTTCCGGTGCTGGAGGAGCTCGGCATCGGAGTGACCGCCTATGGCGTCCTCTCACGCGGGCTGCTGAGCGGCTCCCAGCCCGCCACACAGGGGGACTTTCGCGCACATCTCCCGCGCTTCAGTGGCGCGAATTCCACACAGAACCAGGAGACGGTCGAAGAGTTGAAGCAGCTCGCCGCGGAAAAGGATCTCACGCCGGCCCAACTGGCCATCGCCTGGGTGCTCGCCAAAGGGCCGCGTATCGTTCCAGTGATCGGCGCACGGACGCGGCAGCAGCTTTCCGAATCGCTGGCCGCATTGCGCGTGAAGCTTTCCGCCGCCGAGCTGACCCGCATCGAAGCGGCCGTACCTCCGTCCGCCATCGTTGGAACCCGATACGACGAACGTCAGATGCGGATGCTCGACAGCGAAAAACAGTAGGCGCACGGACGCCGGTCACAAGTTTCGAAAATAATCCCACCCAACACCAACCAGCCACTTACCGCCCTCCTCCCTGGGGCCGTTTTTTCCGCACCCGCCCGATACCATGAAATCGGAGTAAGGGTGCGTGTCCCCGTACTCAGAGGAAAATCCGTATGATAATTTCGCAAAAACGGCAAGAAGCAAACCGGCAGAATGCGCAGCAGTCCACCGGTCCGGTAACTCCGGAGGGCAAGGCCGCCGTGCGCCTCAACGCCCTCACCTACGGCTTGCGCGCCCATAGCATGCTCATCCCCGGCGAAGACCCGAGGAATTCAAACAGCTCTGGGACGAGCTCTCAGCCGAGTGGCAGCCTCAAACCCGCACCGAGCGGCTCCATCTGGAACAGATGGCCACCAACCAATGGTTGCTCGCGCACATTGCCAGAGGCGAGCGCCAAATCTTCGAAGCCGACCTCGAGATCAAAGAGCAGCTTGTCCTGGTGAACTATGCTTCCGTATATCGTGTGCGCCTGGAGCGATCCTTCACCTCCGCTCTGCACCAATTGAAGCAGGCGCAAAAGGAGCGCCAGGCCCGCCAGCGGCAACAAACGCAAACCGCGAAAGCCGTACAAGCCGAACACGCCGCCCCGCCGCATCTCAACTACGTGATGTCGGCAAGCACGGAGGCCCACCCAGCCTTCACTTCCCCCATCACCCCCGACAGCCGTTAGTAATTCGACCCCCTGCTCTTTGACAACCGAACCGCACTGCACAACGGACAAGCGACCGCTGTCTCTGCACCACCTCAAAAACAAAGCCCTGCCCCCCGACCCCGGCGCGCAAAAGCGTGCCCCTGTATCTCCAACGACTTGGGATTCGATCGCTCAGAACACGCCCACCAACCGCCAGAGGGCGTGCGCGGACTCAGAGGCCGCCCGCATCAGGCCCGTCAGGAGAACCCGATCCACCTTCCGCAAATGCCGACCGTCGACCATAACAAAATCGAAATCAGTGCCGCTGCCCTGCCCCACACGGGACCTACGCGCCCCGGATCGGCCAAGGCTACCTTGCGCATTACCGTGAACGTGAAGATCATCGCCAGCAGCAGCGAGATCATCTTTACCCAGAAGGCCCCGTGATAGTAGAGCTTGGTCGCTTCGGAAGTGAACAGCAGCATGCCGGAGATCAGCATGACCGTCAGGCTCCCCACCAGCCACGGCCGCGTGTCGCGCCAAAGTTGCGCCGCCGGCTGGCGCCGCATGCCGAAACCGAGCAGGCGCAGGTTCATCACCAGCACCGCTCCTCCAATGACCGCCAGGCCCAGAAGATGCACGGATTCGATTGCGGGGAACAGCCAGCGCGAGTCCCGAATCGCCTCGCCCAGCCAGGTGTTTTCACACCAAGTGAAAAAAGAGAGCACGGACATTGGGAATTTCTCGTGGCGCGCGATCTAAGGATTCTTGTCGAACCAGTTGTAGGCGATCATGCGTCCCGCGATCACAATCCCCGCCCAAAGGACCAGCGATACGCCGCCCGCCAGCCGGGCTCGGAACGGTGGAACCGGATCGCTATCCCACCGATCCATGCTGCGCGAAATCGTCCGCTGAAAAACGGCGACATTCACTCCGGCCAGCACCAGGAAAGCGACCTTGATGCGGAAGAAGATATTCAAGTAGGTCTTGACGGGAATCGCGTAAAACAGCAGCGCGCCGGTCGCCACCATTACCACGAACCCCACGATTATCCATGGCAGCAGCCGTCCCGCGACTTCCGATGCGGGCGTGCGCACCATGGTCACCCCCAGCAACCGCAGATCGAGCATCACGGTGAGGCCCAGAAACACGCAGAGGGTCAGCACGTGGACCGACTCGACGATGGGATAGCCCCATATCGATTCGTGGAGCGCGATGCTCCCTTGCGTGCTTTCCAGCCACTGGCAAAATCCGAGCAGGCTCATTCTCGCGGCGGTCCCTGGCGTTCGACATCCTATTCTACATTGCCTTCTACATTGCCGGCGGAACTCGCGCGGTGCCTGCCCGTGCGCCGATTTCCTCAAGCCAGGCCGGACATGCGAGCGGGCTCGCCTTCGTCGCAGGCTTGGCGTAGTGCGGCGTAGCGCGCTAAGCTTGGATAGAGAGGGCTTCTTTCAGCGAAAGGAGAGTCTAATGAGCCATTCAAGAACGGGTGACCGTGCAGCTTACTTCCTGCTGGGCGCCGCGATCGGTGCGGCGGTATCACTGCTGCTGGCGCCGGAGTCGGGCGCACGAACTCGCCGCAGATTAGTCCGCAAAGGCGAAGAAGTCGCGGATTACCTGATCGACGCGGGCAAGGAACTGGTGGAGACGTGCGAGGATCTCTACGCGCGCAGCGGGGAACTCGTGGGGGATGCGAACCGCGATTTGTCCGCGAAATATCGCGCGCTGCAGGAGCACAGCAAGCAATTGCTGGATGAGGCCGAGACCATCCTCCGCCGTGCAAAAAGCGCCGCCACGAGCCGATAGGTGGGGCAGGCGCTTTCGCCTGCCAACCAAATTGCGTCGAGGTCGGGCAGGCGCTTTCTCCTGCCACTGGCGACTCACAGTGACTCCTGCCACGGTCTGCTAGGAGACCGGGTCGGGGTTGTTGGCAGGCGAAAACGCCTCCCTACTCAGTGTGTCATAGCGTACACCACGTAATTCACGCCGATGCGAATGGCGAGTGCGGAGAACTTCTCGGGATATTGCGGTTCATCGGCCCACTCCCAGGCGTCGCCCAAGTCCGAGTTATAGGAGATGGCTACCATGATTCGTCCGTTGTCGTCGTAGATGCCGCGCCAGTGCGCGCCAATGCCGTTATTCTTGTAGCCCAATCGCAGATGCGCCGCGCCAGGTACCTGGTAGCGTTCGTCCAGATCGTAGACCGTGTGAAAGATGGCGTCTTTGTCGTCGATCTCCACGATGGGGCGATCCGGAAAAACGCGCTTGATGCGCTGCTCGAACATCTCCCACTCGAAGGCGCCATGGAAGTCGTCGGCCATGAAAAAGCCCCCGCGCAGCAGATATTCGCGAAGCTCTTTTGCCTGGGTATCGGTCAAGCCCCATTCGCCCACCTGGACGGCGTACAGCCAGGGCCAATCGTAGGCATCGCCTTCATCCAGGTTGACGGGCTGCTCGACTGAGCGCACGTGAATGCGCGTCAAACGCCGCAGCGCCTGGGAAAAGTGGCGATCCGCCCGCGGGTAATCCTGGGTCCACAGCGACAGCCCTTCGCGAAAGTCTCCCGTGAAGCGATCGCCGTAGCCGTCGTTGGGACCCGGCGGGAACATCAGTCTCGCGAAGACCCATTCGGTCTGCTCGTGCCAGTCGGCCGGCATCTCGAAGTTTTCATATTCCACGCCGGGGAATTGCCGGAAGGGACGTTGGAAAGCATACAACGCGCCGAGGAAGGCAACGGTGCAACCCGCCCCTCGTAACGCCTTCCGCATGCCCATAGGTACGCCTTATTTTGAGGATACCGCAGGGTAGAGCTAGCACGGCGTCTTCCGGCCTTATGCGCCGCGGTTGGTGTGGATGCTGGTCTTCAGGCAGCGGGCGTCGGAGGTGACGAAACAACTTTGCTCAGCCGAGGCTCTCCAAGTATCGTGAAGGAATGGAAGTACACTTCACCCCCGAGCAGCAAGCGCAGCTTACGCAGATCGCGGCCAAGGCCGGGACCATCCCCGAGCGCTTGGTGACCAATGTTGTTGCCCCGTTATCTTGACGAAGATGCCCGCTTCCTTGCCGCCGTGGAAAGAGGAATCGCGGCGGCCGAGCGCGGCGAGTTTATCGAAGAAGAAGAAATGGACGCCCGCCTTGAAGCCATGTTCAAACCCTAATGCGTATTCGTTGGACGGTTCCGGCCGCCGAAGATTTAGAGAGCATCAAGAACTATCTTCAGCAGCACTACCCGCGCTTCGCTGAACCGGCTGTCCGACAAATCTACCAGCGCATCCGTTCCCTGAAGGTCTCGCCAAACCGGGGCAGGGCTGACCACCGCAGCGGCACAAGAGAGCTCGTACTTACGCCGCTTCCGTATGTCGTGGTCTACGACGGTGCGCAGGATTGGCGATAATCGGGCGGGCGTGGGCGCTTTGTGTGACGACGCGCATTATGGGGCTAACAAGTCCTTGATGCGGCGCGCCAACTCGGCCTCCGTCATCCGCGTCGGCCGGTACATACGCACGATGCCCTGGCGGTCGATCAATACCAGGGTCGGCGTGGCGCTTACGCCATAACGCAGCATCATGGCCTCGCTGATGGGATGCGGAGCGCCGTCCAGGCCCGCGTAGGATGTCTTCCACACGCGCTCGATTTCCTGATCCTCCTGCGCCGCGGTGGGGTTCTCGACGTTGGGCACATCTCCGTAGCGGCGCGTCGGCGCGATTACCTGCAGCCCGCGCGGTCCAAATCTCTCCTTGAGCCGCGCGATCGTGGGAGCTTGCGCTTTGCAGTCGCCGCACCAGTGCGCCCACAGGAACAGGAGAACCGGGCTGCCGCGATACTTCTCGTCCAACTCCGGAGCGGGATGGCCTTCGAGAGTGAGCAGGTCCAGGTTCTTGTATATGCGCGCTTGCAATTGCCAGGTTTTCCAACGCGGCAGTTCCGCCTCGAGGAATGCGACAGCCTTGCCGCGATCGCCGCGGGCGGCCATCATCTGGGCCTCCACCTCGATCGACGTTCCCACCGCGGTTTCGAGGAAATGGTCGTCTTCCACGCGTTTGATTTTCAGAAAGTCGGATGTCAGTGCCTTGGTTTCGTCGAGGTAGCGTGCAGCGGCATCGGATTTGCCCAGCACCATGGCGCCGCGCGCCAGCCACGATACGGCGGCGGCATATTCCGAGTTTGCTCCGTTGGCGGCGCGGTAGTCTTCTGCGAGTGCCTCGGCGCTGGATAAATCACCGGCCGAGAGTTTGAAGCGCACGTCCGTGACGACGGCGGCAGAGGCGGGTACGATTAGGAGCAGGAAAAGGCATAGGGATCGCATGGCTATCGAGGATAGCATTTTTCCCAAAGAGTGCATTGGTGGCACTGTTGTAAAAGAAGGTGGGGCAGGCGCTTTCGCCTGCCAATTAGCGAACCCTAGTTCGCTGCAACCGTGGGCTAAAACCCAGGGCCCCCAGTTTATACATTTCGCAGGCGGTCGTGGCGCACGCTTTAGCGTGCCGCGGCGAACTTCAGTTCGCCGTCTTAGCGCGGACTGAAGCTTGCGCTACACGGCCCAGTCGGCCGAGTCGGTGGGCATTTCGATCCAGCCCTGTTGCGGAACCGCGTCTAGGGGCAGCCCACCCTGCCACAGCGAGAACTGGAATCGGACGGGCCCGCCGCCAGCTCCGAGCGCCCCGAGTGCAAGGCGCGCTTCCAGCACATGCTTGAAGGCGACCTCCACTGCCGTGGCCGCCAGTGTCGTCTCCGTGACGTTCGCATGGCCATAGTCGAACTGCACGGTCACACGGCTGACGGGCGTCTGCTCGCCGGCGGCAATGCTGAGGCGCATTTCCATTTCCGGTAGGGCCTGTTCGGAGCCGCGGTGAAAATCCACCCGCACATAGAGGTTTTGGCCGTCGCCGCCATAGTACACGTCGCTTACCAGGAATTGCTTTCCGTGCATGGAGCCGGATCGCTCGTCCACGCGATATAGCCCGGCGCCCAGCCATTCGAAATAGGAAGTGACTTCGCCGTCGATCACCGGCCGGATCGGCCCGCTGGGTGGCGTATGCAGCGCGCTCACCGCGACTCGCAAAATGGGCCGGGACAGTTCCTCCGGCGGGCTCAGATTCAGGAACCGGTAGACATTGGCGAGATGGCTGCGATAAAGCTGGTCGAACTCCACGCGGTTGGCGGAATCGTGCTCGGGGCCGTACCACCAACACCAGTCGCTGCCCTCGGCGATCAACAGTTCCTCGAAGGCCAGGCGCTGGCGATCCGCGGGCACTTGGCGCGCATCCTGGTAGGTCTCTCGCGCGCGCAGGAGCTGGGTCCACGCCTGATTGTCTTCCTCCGCACCGATCCAGACGTCGAAGTTGGCGTTGATCCAGGAGCCTGGAAAGACATGCGACAACGGCTCCGGCTCCATCTTCTGGAGCGCCTCACTCACGGTGACGGCGGACATCTGGGCGTCTCCGGAAATGAGCCCGTACAAATAGCGCAGGAAAGGCCGGCCGTTCTGCTCGTAGTATTCCCAGGCATTTTCGCCGTCGAGGATGATCGGAACCAAAGCGTCGCGGCCGCCCGCCAGCATGCTGCGGCAGTTCTCGCGGATGCGATGCAGGAAATCCTGCGCGGCCGCCGCGGGGTCCATTCCCGAATAGACGAATCCGATCAGGTCGCTCAGAAAGTGATCGCGGAAGATCACACCGATCTGGCGGCGGTTCTGCTCCCAGCGGTAAGGGCGGTAAATTGCGTCCACGCCGATGCCGCGGCCGAGCGTGCGGCCCAGGACGCCGCTGTCGCTGGCGGTCCAATGGAAGCCGACGGCGGCGGCGATGGCGAACACCTCGTCGGAGACGGAGCCTTCCGAAGGCCATAGTCCCACCGGCGCGACGCCGAACTCTTGTTCCACGTACTGCCGGGCCATCTCCAATTGCAGTTGGGCATCTTCGGGATAACGGAAACGCGGAGGCAGCGGCACCTTGGGATGGGACGCCGCGGCAATGTTGGAATCGCACAGCAACGGCAGAATGGGGTGGTAGTACGGCGTGGTCGAGATCTCGATCTGGCCCGCGGCGGCCATCCTGCGATAAACCGGCGCCACTTTCGCGATAATCTCCTGCTGCTTGCGCCCCATAAGCTTCTGATCGTCCCGCGTGTAATTGCGGCCTTTGGCGAATAACTCGCGGATCTCCGGATCGGCCGTGCGAAATTCCTCGTCGAACCAGACGAGTTGGGAGAGGACCTGTAGGTCGCGGAAATCCTGCACGGAGAAGCGGGACCGCCCCGTCTCCGGGCCGCTCTGGGAATGGTGTGCTGCGTAGAGGTCGGCGAGCCGCGGAAACGGCTGTATCATGCGGGGCGGGTGCGGCTGTGAGCATTGCTGCATCAGGAAGGCCTGATCGGCCTCCGTCAGCGCCTCGGCGGGTTTCAGAGCGACCTCCAGGTATGGGTCGCGAGCCTCGCCGCGCGCGTACTCCGCCACCTGCACCATCATGGACGGCACCAGGTTGAACGTCTGCCGCACGTTCGGGAATTCCTTCAGCATGTCGGCCATGCCGTAGTAGTCTTTCAGGGCGTGCAGGCGGGTCCACGGTAACTTGTATTCGCCGGACACAAGATCCTTGTAAAACGGTTGATGCATGTGCCAGAGGAAACAGAGGTAGATGTGCGCCATGGCTTTTGAATTCGTGGCGCTCTAGCGCGCAAAGAAACTATGGGCGGGCGGCGGCGCATGGCTGCCTTTGATCGATGTCCAAAGGATATCGTTCAGCTCGTCTTCATCGGCGCGGTCTTCCTGGCTGAAATCCAGGCGTTCCGAACGGGCCGCGGTCGCCGTGTGCGGCGGATTGCGATCGTCCAGCGGCACGCGCGGCTTTTCCACGACGAAGGGCGCTGGATCCGCGGCCGCTTGAAATGCGGCGGACATGGGCCGCGCCGCCGCGTCGAACTGCGTCATGGGCCGCAGCCCCAGCATCAACTCCATGGTGCGCAGCATCGAAGTCGTGTTGTACAGGGAGCTGTCCACCGCGTGGTGCTTGACGTAGGGCGAGATGACATAAGCGGGAGAGCGGTGCGAATCGACGTGGTCCGGCCCGTTCTGCGCGTCATCCTCCAGGACGAAGATGGCGGTGCTTCCCCAGAAGCGGCTGTGCGAGACCGCCTCCACCAGCAGCCCCAATGCGTAGTCGTTGTCCGCCACCATGGATAACGGCGCGAGCTTGCCAGCCTGCGTTCCGTGGGTATGATCGTTACCGAGCCGCATGAATATCAGGTGCGGCATCTCGCCCGACTTCTCATATTCGGCGAACTCCTGCAAGAAAACCTTAATGCGGTCCACGTCGGCGTAATCCAGGTCGAAGTCGCGGTAAAAGCGGTTTGTCACATTCTTCAGGACAGGGTCCCGGACCAGTTCCGCCTGGATGCCGTCCGGGCCGGGCTTGGCCTTGTTCTCCACCATGTATCCGAAATTGCGTATAGAGATGCCGGCTTCGGCGGCGCTGGTCCATAGATAGCCGGCCGGCGGAGCGACCGTCGGCTCCTGCTCCTCATAATCGTAAGTGTTGCGGCGGTTGGCGTAGCTGTTCGGCCACATCTTCTGGATGTAGTCGGTGGCGATAGCCGCGGTCGACCAACAGTGGCCGTCGGCGCTCACGTCGGAGTTCACGTAGAAGTTGTCGAGCAGCACGAACTGGCGCGCGAGCTTGTGCTGGTTCGGCGTCACGTTTTCGCCGAAGAGCACCAGCGAGGCATCGCCGTTGCCTTCCTTAATATCCCCGAGCACCTGGTCGTAACTGCGGTTTTCCTTGACGATGTAAATGATATGCTCGATCGGCGGGAACGGGTTGGCCATCTGCAGCTTTTCGTCGCGATAGGGCGAGTTGTCGATGGCGGTCTTGGTGTAAGCCTGGAGCTGTTCCTCGCTGAATGGCTCGATGAAGGATGCCGTGCCGGTTTGGATGCGGCCCACGTACTCTACCGCGGCCACTCCGGCATGCACCGGTTCGGGCCGGCGCGCGGGATTAGGCCCATGCGGATTCGCATGCGAGCCTCCCCCGCGGCCGTTCAGCACCACCAGCGTGCTATTCGGGAGCGCGCGCGCCGCAGTAGGATACCAGCCGGCTGGAATGAACCCATCGACGTGGCTGTGCTCTTCGGACACGTCCGCGACGGCCACGGCGTTGGCATCCGAACAGACCACGTATAGGCGCTTGAGATCGGGGCTGAGGGCCAGCGCGCTGGGGGTCATGCCGGCCGGCTGGCGCGGCGTCATTGCGATATTGATCGTTTCCACGAGGCGCAGATCCTTGCCCTCGGAGACGCCCAGCGTATACACGCTGTTCGTGTTGGCAGCGGCCACGAACAATCGCGCTACCCACGGCGTTTCGCCTTCGCGCGCTTCACCCTCGGTCGATTCACTCTTGCCCGGCCGCCATACCATGTCGGTGGTGTGCGGGCCCAGCCGCACATTGGCCAGTTGGCTGCCGGTGGCCGTATCGTAATGGCCCACCGCGCCATCGGTCCAGCTTGTGACGAAAAACGATTTCCCGTCGGGGTGAAAGAGAATGCGGTAGGGGCGCCGGCCGGTCTTGACGCGGTCGATAATCATGCCGGATTGCGGATTGATCACCACCAGCGAATCGCGATAGAGGTCGGCGGCGTAGATCAAGCGGCCATCGGGGGTCAGCGCAACGTCGCCGATGAAATCCTCGGCCGTGCGCTTGCCCGCCGGCACAACGGTGAAGGTGCGGGTAGCTTCGAGAGCGCCGTTGGCGAAGGAGAATTCGTAGACGGCCGAGCGTGAGCCGCCGCCTACGTACACGCGGTCGCCTTTGGGCGAGAAGGCCAGGCCCAACCATCCGTCGGCCACCGGGGTGTGGCTGGTCTCGCGGCCCGTGGCGGCTTCCAGGACGGTGACGGTGGGTGGCAGATACCCGCCGTTCAGCACTAGAAGATATCGGCCGTCGGGCGAGACCGCCGTGGACATAGGAAAGGTACTTAGCGGAACCTGTTTGCCCGCGGGCTCCAGCCGCCAGCCGCTGTTGAGCAGGAAGCCTCCGCCCGCGAGCGGGCCCACTTGCTCGCGCGGCGCTGGTTGCGAACACAAGATCGCGGCGGCCAGGAGGATGGCGATAAAGAAGTATGGTCGCATCAAGGTACGATGATACCGCGCTCCGCGCGCCCTTGAGTTTCTACATTTTCCAGAAAGGGTACCTTGGTGGCCCTGTTGAACGGTGGGGTGGGGCAGGCGCTTTCGCCTGCCAAAGCGCGCTCCGCGCGCCGGGGCGGTCGGAGGGCAGGGGTCAAGGGCTATTGGGCGCCTGGAAACAATAAAGCGTCTCGTCGGCCCGTGCGTGCGAACGCCTACCCACCGATTTTCAAACTGACCCACTGCCCGGCTCGGAAACTTACGGTGTCCGCACGAACCCCTGGTACACGCCGGTGGCCGCATCAGAGTAGAACCCGGCTGTCTCACCGTATGCATTGATGCTGACCGGATAGGTCCCGCTGTCGGCATCGGTTTTCACGCCGGGCGCGTCGAATTCGGTGTAGACCCCGCTGGCGCTCCGCACGAAACCATGAAACAAAACGCCGCTGCCCTCATATCTGCCGCAGATCGCGCCCGATGCATTGATGGCATACGGGACGGTGTCGAAGAAACCGGGAACGTTGATGTTGGTATACGTGCCATCGGCGCTGCGCAGGAAGCCTTGAACCGCGTAATCCGAATCGGTGTACACGCCGACGATGTCGCCCAAGGCGTTGAAGCCCCAAGGCAAGGTGCCGCCCGCGGGAGCCAGGACCGCGCCGGGGACCTCGAACTCCGCGATCGTGCCATCCAGTGCCCGGAAGAATCCGACCGGTACGGCGTGTTGGTTATAGGTGACTCCGGCCAAGGCGCCGCTGGAGTTGAGACCGGATCCGGCGACGGGTTGGGTGCCCAAATCATAGGACGTCCCAGCGCCGGGAGCGTCGAAAGTGGCGATGGCGCCATTCGGTGAGCGCACAAATCCATGGTACGCGCTGTTGTCGTCCTTGTAGTATCCGCCGACCTCGCCCGCGTCGTTGATATCCAGCCCCGCGGTGCCATGGCCCGAGCCGGTGTCGGAGGAAGCCTCGAACAGGATGATGGCCCCAGTGCGCCCGCGAAGCAGCCCGTATAATTGGCCGGTCGAGTCAATGGAGTATCCGGCGATTTCGCCGGCGTTGTTAATGGAATACGCATAGGTGCCCTGGCCCGGTCCGGTGCCTGCATTGGGCGCATCGAAGGTGGTGAACGCGCCGCCGGGCGAGCGCACGAAACCGTGCACCATGTTATTCCCGTCGGTCCAATATCCCACGGCCTGACCTCGGTCGTTGAGCGACTCCGGCACGGTGCCGCGGCTAGCGTTAGGCACGCTGAACGTGGTAATGGTAGCGGCGGAGGCCAGCCCGGTCAGGACCAGCAGCGCCGCGGAGGATAAGACATGAACGCGAAAACGTTTTGCGATAAGCTGCGTTAGCATCGAAATCCCTCCGGAGTTGAGCATACTCTTAAGCACAGAAGAACATGCTCCTTTGGATTTTTCCGTAGGGCCAGCCATCCGCCCAATAACTGAAATTATAATCCCTGCCGCACGTCTCCGTTGCGATCGCCGAAGGGACTGCCGACACGAAGCGACCGAAAGCTTGAGCGAACCGCCGCGGAACGCGCCCTCGTCCGGCTGCGCTTGAACGCCTTCCGCAAACAGCGCGCCGCCTCGCGGGCATGCCGGCTGAAGCGCTCGCAGATTTTCCGCCCGGCGTGAAGCGAGCGCATGCGGAGCGGCCCTCGGTCGATCCCGCCATCGCCCAAGTGACTGCCGATACCGCAGGCTTTTCGATTTTCATAGCTCGAATTCCTCACCTGCGATAAGCAATCGGTTACCCCGCTTCCGGCCGATTAAATTGACAGTTATCGCCGCGCCATTTTCGACTTACCAAAAACCAGCGCCGGAAATATGTTGAACATTTGGCAGGCGAAAGCGGCTGCCCCACTTCACCCCCGCCAACGTATTCCCAGACCCAGCTTCTTCTTGGCGTACTCCAGGCTGCGCTCCAGATCGACGCGCTGCTGCTCTTTCAGCGCGCCTTCCAGCGCGGGTGAATTGTCGGACCATTCGCCGATCACCATGGACCCCATGAAGGGCCGCCCGCTCTTGGCCAAAGCCAGGAAGCGCGCGAACTCCCAAGCGGGTGTTTTGGGAAAGGCTTTCCAAAAATCCGGCTCAAGGTAAGGCAGGACTTCCGGCGGCCGGCCCGTGATGATCTCAAGCTGCACGGCCGCAGCCGGACACAGCTTGCGATAAAGCTGCACGAAGCGCGGAAAATCAACCGAGCCATCGCCCAGCGCGACCCATTGCGCCGCCGCTCCGCGCGGGTGCTCGAAGACGGCGCTATCGCGCACGTGCGACGTGGCTACGTAGGGCCCCAGAATTTCCAGCGTGAGCAGTGGATCTTCGACTACCCACATGGGATTGCCCGTATCCAGGCAGGAGCCTACGAAATCCTTGCCGGCCTCCTCGATGATGGTCTTCACCTCGCGCGCCTGCATGTCCCCGGCATGGTTTTCCACGGCGATGCGCACGCCAGTATCGAGCGCCTGCGAGCGCACGGAGCGCAGCACTTTGATGGCGCTCTCCATGTGGCCCTCGATGGGCAGCGCCGTATGCCGGTCGGCGCGCGTACCCATGTAACAACGCATCACCGAAGAGCCCACCGCGTGGGCGGTGCGCAACCCGCGCGTGACATACTCCGCCGGCTCGCCCTCTTTCTTGTTGTAGGCCGTCGAAGAAGGGCACATGCAGCCGATGCCCGCGTCGATCGCGATGCCCACGCGCGCGGCGTGATCCTTCACCTTTTGCAGGTAGGCAGGCTCCAGGATTTCGAAATCGCCGAGGCTTGAAAGTTGAACGGTATCGAGTTTCAGACTTGCCGCGTAGTCCAGCAGCTCGATGGCTTTCCACTTGAACGCGCGTATGGAGTAGGAATCGAAACCCAGCTTGATGGGAACAGGTTCCGCGGCCGAACTCATGGCAGCCACCGCCGCAGTGGAGGCTGCTTGCAGAAACGTGCGCCGGTGCATAGGAATTGTTGTATCACGGTTTTGAAAAGGCGATGCCCGCGAAGCTGACGACGCTCTGCGGATCGATGTTCCACTGCTCGTAGCGCAGCAGATCTCCGCGCGTTCCCGGCCGGGCTTTCAGAAAGGTGTAGAGCGGCGAAGAACCGCACCACTTCAGATCGTCCTGGTTTTCCTGAATCAGGCTCCAGAAGCCGTCGCCGTCCGATTCCAGGACGCGCGCGATGCGCCGCCGGTCGCGCTCGGCAACTTCCGTCATGCGGCCCTGGTCCGCCAACGCGGGAAAGGAATCGTGGTATCGCGCGCCCATGTGCGCCATGTCGATGCCCAGAATCCAGAAAAGACGGTCGCCTTCGCGCTCGGCCATTTCGCCCAGAGATTCCAGAAAGCGCTTCACGCCATCGTTGTTCTCGGGCGCGCCTCCCCTATACAAGCTTTGGGCGAACTGCCCGCAGAGGACCGGCAGAATGCGTATATCCGGGCCGTAGATATGTTGCAGAAACACGACCTGCAGCTCGACGGTGTGCTCGAACGAGTGGCAGTAGTCCTCCATGAGAATCGCGTCCCCGCCGCGCGCGTCGAGCCAGTCCACCAGCGCGGTATCGGTAGCGGTCTCGCCCAGCGGCGTCACGAACGGTTTGCGCGTGAGTCCGAAGTGCTCGGGTTGGCCGTAGTGAGAGGTCGCCAGGATGACGAAAGTGCGATCCTTCAGCTCCGGGCCGAGCGCCTGATATGCAGCGCGGTAGGATTGCCAGCCGCCTTCCGGGCTTACGTGCGGCGCAGCGATTCCGAACAGCCCGCCGGGCGCCGCCGGACGGTCGCCGCCTATGGCGCCTGCATCAGCGGCTCCGTCCATGTAGCGCGTCATCGTCTGGCGCAGGGCGGCGATCTCCAAAGGATACGCGCTGCCCGCGTGGGCGGGTTCGCGCTTCGGCGCTTCCGCGAATTCCCGCTGGCGGGCAGCTTTCATCTCGATGAAAACATCGTCTTCCAGGAACCCCGCGGAACTGAGTGCGCCAGTGAGATGCTGCGCCAGTTCGCTTACCTCGAGCTCGCCCGTGATGCGCGCCAGCGCGGATCGCAGGTCCAGGTCCGTTTGCCGGCCGTCAAAGCATCGCAGGCACTCGACCAGCGCCGGCGGGACGATCAGCATGGCGTCGGAGTAACGATAGGGATCGCGGATGAACAGGCCCGGCCGGTCGGGCGCCGGAGACGGGAAAAAATCCAGAGCGTTCCTCAGGCGGGCGAGTCTTTGGGCCAAATTTCATCCTAGCATGCGGGGTTTGGAAGACTCGACTGCGACGCCTTTGCTATACTATCGCTACACATCGAGGCCCGCGTTCTAGGAGGCTGTCATGAGGTCGTCGCATTTATTCAGGACCGGCAGGGGCCCGGGCAACCGGCAGAGTCATATTCCTCCGATTTCCGCCGCCGATTTTCCTGTCCAGGCGAAGGGCTCGCAGCCACTCCCGCATTACCCTTTCCAACCCCTTCCCCCGCCAAATGGCAAAGCTCCGTTCCGGTTCGATCTATCGCAACTGCTCTCCCCGGCTGACATCGCGAGCATCGGGAATACCGGCGTTATGGTCTGTCATACGGTGGGCGACACGGGCGATTACCGCGGACAGCAGCAGGATTTCGTCGCGGCCATGATGACCCAGGACGCCCAAAACTCGGCCAATAATAAGAAACCCGCTTTCTATTACCACCTCGGGGACGTTGTGTACTTCGCCGGCGACATCGACCGGTACGGCGCCAACTTTTATGAAACCTACAAGGACTATCCGGCGTTCATTGTCTCCATCCCGGGGAACCACGACTGCCAGCCAGACGATCCTCAGGATGGTCCCGTAGACCCGAATAAATATCCGCTTGACGGCTGGGTCCAGAACTTCATGTCCAAGGATCCCGGACAACTCGGTTCGCTCAAAACCGGTGCCGGTCGAACCCAGATGGATCTGCCGAATGTCTATTGGACCTTTACAACTCCCTTTGCCACGATCGTCGGTCTTTTTTCCAATGTGGGTGAGACGGAAGGGGAGATCCACCAGGACCAGATTGACTGGTTTCGAGGTGAGCTGACCGCCGCCGATCCCGGCCTGGCGCTAATCGTGGCAGTGCATCACCCGCCATTTTCCGGCGATACCGAGCACTCCGGCAGCACTGCGGTTTACCAGGTGCTATTTGACGCCTTCCAAGCCACCAAGCGCTACCCGAACCTGATCCTGTCGGGGCACGTGCACAACTATCAGCGGTTTACGAACGTCGTAAAAGGTCCGAAGAAATCCCTACAGATTCCTTGTGTCGTGGCGGGAGCCGGGGGTTACACTAACCTCGGCAAACTTCACACGATCGGTAATGCCTATCCCAAAACGCCTTTGCAACTCGAAAACGGCCTCACTCTGGAGAAATACGACCAGGACAACTTCGGGTTCCTCCGGCTCGAGATAAGCAAGGCCCAAATCTTGGCAACCTATTTTTCAGCGCCTTATTTGGCCGGGGGCTCGCCCACCTCAAGCGTGGTGGAGCGATTCGCGGTCGATCTGGTCAATCATACCGTTCAAACTTTAGCTTAGCCTCGGCCTCAAGTTCCTCTAGTGGGGGGCAGGCGCTTTCGCCTGCCAACCGCGACTCAAAGCGACTTCTCCCACGGGCTGCTAGTCTAGCCCTGCCTCTAGCCCAAGTTCCTCTGTATGATAAAAGCATGCTTGTTGCTGCCACGGCGGAAGTGTTGGGTGAAAAAATCCGTTCGCGCCACGCGCGCGTGGGGATTGTGGGGATGGGCTATGTGGGCCTCCCCTTGGCCGTTGAATTTGCCAAGGCCGGTTTCCGCGTAACCGGAATCGATGTGAACGCAGAGAAAACCGAGCGCGTCAATGCCGGCGATTCGTACGTCGGCGACGTTTCAAGCGACGTGCTGGCCGGTCTCGTGAAGGACGGAAAGCTGCGCGCCACCACCGATTTCGATGTGGTCGGCGAGTTGGACACCGTCAACATCTGCGTGCCCACGCCCCTGCGCAAAACCAGGGATCCCGACATGAGCTACATCATGTCCTCCTGCCAGGAAATTGCCAAGAACTTCCATGCAGGCATGCTGATCATCCTGGAATCGACCACCTATCCCGGCACCACCGACGAACTGCTGCTGCCTATGTTCGAGAAAACCGGGCTGCGCGTAGGCCAGGACTTCTTCCTGTGTTTCTCGCCGGAGCGCGTCGATCCCGGCAACCCGAAGTACCAGACCGCCAATATTCCCAAAGTGGTCGGAGGCACCACGGCTGCTTGCACGGAGATGGGCGCTTTGTTCTACTCGCAGGCGCTCGCGACCGTGGTCCCGGTAAGCTCGACGCAGGTGGCGGAGATGGTGAAGCTGCTCGAAAACACCTACCGCATGATCAATATCGGACTGGTCAACGAAATCGCCATGATGTGCGACCGCATAGGTATCAACGTGTGGGAAGTGATCGAGGCGGCGGCCACCAAACCGTTCGGCTTCATGCCGTTCTATCCCGGCCCCGGACTGGGCGGTCACTGTATTCCGATCGATCCGTTCTATCTTTCCTGGAAAACCAAGCAGGCGGGGATCGAGGCGCGTTTCATCGAGCTGGCCGGTTATATCAACGGCCAGATGCCGCACTTCGTAGTGGACAAGATCCAGAATGCGCTCAACGATGCTGGTAAGCCGGTGAAAGGCTCGCGCATTCACATCCTAGGCGTGGCATACAAGAGGGATATCAGCGACCTGCGGGAATCCCCCGCCCTGGATGTAATGCTGCTGCTGAAGCGGCGCGGGGCGAACCTGTCGTATAGCGATCCGCATGTGCCGCAGCTTCAACTGGAGGGGATCGACCTGCATGCGCAGCCGGAGACCATGGCCGGCGAGGTGGATTGCGCGGTGATCGTCACCGACCACTCGGCCTTCGACTACCGCGAGATCGCCGCCAACGCCCGGTTGATCGTGGATACACGCAATGCGTTGAAAGGTGTGAATTCCGCTCACATTGTGCGCCTGTAGTAACTATTCGCGATTGACAAGCGTCCAAAAAGCACAGATCCTTGGATTAAGGAGTATTCATGCAACCGGCAGGGAGAGTCGCGCTATGCGGTTTGGCCCTCGCGGCTGGTAGTGTTGCCGCCCTGGCCCAGTCGGTGATCTCAGCCCGCTCGGGTTTAATTCACTACGTGGAAGGGCAGGTTTACCTGGGCGATCAAGCGGTTGAGAGCAAATTCGGCAATTTCCCCGAAGTGAAAGAGAACGGGCAACTGCGAACCGAGGAAGGGCGCGCGGAGGTGCTTCTGACCCCCGGCGTTTTCCTGCGCCTCGGTGAGAACAGCTCGTTTCGCATGATTACCAACCGCCTGATCGATACGCGCGTCGATTTTCTCAGCGGCGCCGCGATCGTGGAGGCGGAAGACATCGCCAAAGACAACTCCATTACGGTGGTCTATAAGGATGCCACCGTTCATGTTCTCAAGAAGGGCTTGTACCGGTTCGACTCCAGTCCCGGCGAGCTGCGCGTTTTCGCCGGCGAGGCGGAGGTCACTGCCGACGACAAGACGATCGAAGTGAAGGAAGGCCATCTGGTCGCGCTCGATACATTGGCGATAAGCAGGTTCGACAAAGATGCCACCGATGCGTTGAACCGCTGGAGCGAGCGCCGGGCCGAGTATGTCTCGATGGCGAACGTTTCGGCGGCTAACAGCCTGCGGAGTTCCCTGTATAGCGGCGGTATGTACAGCGGCGGGGTGTATGGCGGCGCTATGTTTGATAGCGGCTGGTATTGGAATCCGTTTTACGGCATGTTCACGTTTGTCCCCGGCTTCGGCTTCGGTGACGGCTGGTACAGCCCGTATGGATTCCGATTCTGGAGCCCTTTCGATGTAGACATGGCGTATATGCCCGGCTTCTATTATTGGCCGTACTCTTACGGACCCGGATACGCCGGCACGTACAATACCGTCATTACCAGGAGCGTGCCCATGCCAGGGTGGTTGCATCGGGGCGCCGGTGCCGGCGGCGCGGTGGGCCGCGGACTCTCGAGCGGTTCCGCGGAGAGCAGTTCGTCCGGTAGCCTTTCCTCGTCTAGCACTACTTCCTCCGCAAGGGGAGGCTTCTCTGCGAGCGCGGGCTCCTCTACGTCGCACGGCGGCGGGGGGAGCGGCGGCGGCGGATCCCACCACTAAGAACCCGGCGGTCACAAGCTTCGAAAACAAACCCGGCCCGCCATCCAGCGCGATATTTCAATAACCTACAGCTCCTCCCCTGTCCTCCCAGCGCCAGAAGCCAGCCGCCGCCATGCTACCGTGAGTGCAGAAGAGGTGGGGCAGGCGCTTTCACCTGCCAACCGTGGCGTGGGTGGGACAGGCGCTTTCGCCCGCCAATGATACGAAAACGATACGAAATGAAACAATTTGCAACGGCGTGTTTCAACATTCCGCAAAACTGATGCCGGGCGAAGCCCCGCCGAATCAACGAGATGAGCAAAGACTTCGACACCTTTCGACACATTCGACACTTCTTGAAAATCCCGCGAGCCCAAAGCCGGGCGAGCGCGCCATACAGCCCCGGCGAACTAAGTACACGCCTTCGGAATTACGGCCACGTATTGGAAGACCGCCTGCTAACGTGCGCGGCTCTGATCGGAGCCACGACCGTCAGGGAGTGGTCTTCCCAACATACGAGACTGTATCTAAGAAATGGCGAACTAAGCAGCAGGACGCAGACTGGCGGCGCCTTCGTCTATATGCCGCCGGGGCCGGAGCATCGATCAAAGCCAAAACCGTAGGTGTCTGCCATTGCGCCGCGCCTATTGCACCTTGGCAGCCTTGTGATAGTTCGGATATTCCGGCTTCCGGTAAACCGGCAATGGGTTCTTCTTGAGGCTGGCCATCAGCACCTCAACGGCTTTCTCAAGCTGCGGATCGTGCCCTCCTCGCACGGCGGCCGGATCGTATTCCACTTCGATATCCGGCGGCACCCCGTGGTTCTCCACATCCCACTCGCCCGTCAGATTGTAGAAGGCCAGGTTGGGGGCGGTGACGAAACCGCCGTCGATCAGCTCCGGAAATCCGAAGATGCCTACCAGCCCGCCCCAGGTCCGCTTGCCGATGAGTTGGCCGATGTGCTGCTCGCGGAACAGCCACGGCAGGGCATCGCCGCCCGAGCCGGCGTATTCGTTGATGATCATCGCCTTGGGTCCGAAGATGGCGTTCTGCGGGGTGGAGAAGTCCTCGCCGTAGCGGGTGGTCCAGCGGGTCATCATCGGCCGCTTGAGGTAGTCGATAATGTAGTCGGCCACGTCGCCGCCGCCGTTGAAGCGCTCGTCGATAACCGCGCCTTCTTTGCCGATCTGCGCGAAATAGTAGCGGTTGAAGTTGGTGTAGCCCGCTTCGGCCGTGTTGGGGAGATATACGTATGCCAGCCGCCCACCGCTCAGGCGATCCACCTTGCGGCGGTTCTCTTCAATCCATGCCAGGTTGCGCAGGCCGAATTCATTATCGACGGGCACCACCGTAACTTCGCGCGCGTTGGCGCCGCCCGGGTCCGGGCCGACCTTGATCGCGACGGACTTGCCCGCCGTGGCTTCGAAGAAGCCGTAGATATTATCCGAAGAGTGCAGCTCGCGGCCGCCCACCGCGAGCAGATATTCGCCCGCCACCACGTTGACGCCCGGCTGCGTCAGCGGCGCCTTCAGGCTCGGGTTCCAATTCTCGCCGTTGTAGACGCGAGCGAAGCGATAGCGGCCGTTTTCGACGGTGTAGTCCGCGCCGAGCAGGCCGCCACGCACCTGCTTCACCGGCGGCATGGCGCCGCCGCCTACGAACAGATGGCCCACGGTAAGCTCGCCCAACATCTCGGTGAAGAGATAGTTCAGATCGGCGCGCGAGGTGACTCCCTCGAGGTAGGGTTCGTACTTCTTCGCGGCCGCAGTCAGATCCAGGCCGTGGTAGTGCGGGTCGTAGAAGAAGTCGCGCTCGATGCGCCAGATCTCGCGGTAGATCTGCTTCCATTCGGCTACGGGATCGACGCGCACTTCCATGCCGTCGAGCTTCAGGTTGCCTTCACCTGGCTTGGGCGCCGCACCGGCAGCCGTGATGATCCACTGCTCTCCGTGCGCCCCCTGCGAATAGAGCATCTTCTCGCCGTTGAAGGAGACCGCAAACGCGCGCACGCCGTCGAGCACCTTCTCGGTCTTCCGGGTCTTCAGCTCGAACTTGTGCAGAGTGCGGGCCGGCTGGGATGGCGCGCCGGGCGCCACGGGTGTTTCTACTTCTTCGAGGAGATACAGGATGCCGGTTTTGCCGGCGTACATGCCCGAATAGTCGCGTGCGGGGATGGGCAGCGCCAGGATGCGCTGGCCAATATTCTCCAGGTCGACGCGCACCTTAACCGGCTCTTTTTCTTTTTCTTTATCCTTGTCCTTGTCTTTATCGGCGTCCTTCTTATCGCCGTCTTTGGCGTCATCCTTCTTAGCGTCGTCCTTCTTGGCCTCTTCCCCCTTTTCCTCGTCGCTTTCGGGCGCGAGCGGCGAAGCTTCCTCCTTGCTGAGCACGGCCACATACACGTGCCGCGAAACCTGGCGGCCGATGCTGGACATATCCAGCCACGCCGTAGTTAAGCCCGTGTTCGTGCTGGCGGTGAAGTACAGATACTTTCCGTTCTTGTCGAACACTGCGTATTCGGCATCGCTCATGCCATCGGAGACCTGGTGAGTTTGAGCGGTCTCTACGGAGTAGAGATAGACGGCGCGAAGATGGTTCTTAAGCAGCTTGGTGTAAGCCATCCATTTGCTATCGGGCGACCACGCGGGGTTCATATCGAAACTGGGGGACTGGTAAGTGTCCTGATCCACGCGCACTGGCGTTTGCTTGTCGAGGTCGATATACCACAGCAGCAGGCGGTTGTCGGTGTAGGCGATCTTTTTGCTGTCCGGAGACCATATGGGTGAGTAGTAGAATGCGGGCGGCTTGCCCAGATCGATCTTACGGACTTCACCCATGCCGTGCTGTGCGCGCAGGTGCAACTGGTATTCGCCGGATTCGTCGGAGAAGTAGGCGATCTGCTTGCCGTCGGGCGACCAGGATGGAGAGCGTTCGGCCACCCCTGGCGTATTGGTCAGGTTGCGTATGTCGCCCTTTTCGGCGGGGACGGTCAGGATCTCGCCGCGCGCTTCGAAAACGGCGCGCACGCCGGTGGGCGAGAGGTCCGCGGCGGTGATGCGTTCGGCCACTTTCTCGAGCGACGCGCGCACGGATGGGAGGTCGCCGCTCACGCGAATATCCACCGGCTGGGTCTTGCCGGATTTCAGGTCATAGAGGAAGATGGCGCCAAACTGCTCGTAAACGATGGCGCCTGGGCCGGCGGACGCGGATTTGATATCCAGCCCATCGTTGTGGATCAGTTGGGTGACCTTGCGTGTGGCAGCGTCATAGGCAAACAGCGTGATAGCGCCGTTACGATCCGATAGGAAATAGATGCGGTCGCCAACCCACATTGGGTTGAAGTCGTTGGAGTTCTCGCGGGGCAGTTTCTCTATGTGGGAGTCGGCCAGGTTCGCGATCCAGATAGGCGTGGTGCGGCCGCCGCGATAGTGCTTCCAGGCTTCGAAAGCGGGCGAAATCGGCATGTAAGCCAGGCGGCCGCCATCCGGCGAGAACGAGCCGGAATAGGCCATGGGTAATTCGACCTTGCTGGGAAAGCCGCCAGCCGCGGGCACCGTATACAGGCACGTGAACCGGGAGTAGCTGTCGCGCGGCGAACGGAACAGGATCTGCTTGCCATCCGGCGACCAGGCGACCGGGATGTCTGCGCCGGGATGCCAGGTGAGACGCCGGGGGACGCCGCCATCGGCTGGCATCACGAAGACATCCACGTTGCCGTCGTACTCGCCCTGAAAGGCGATCTGGGTGCCATCGGGCGAAAACAGCGGACTGGTTTCAATGCCCGCGCCGGTGGTCAGGCGCACGGCGTCGCCGCCATCGCGGCTCACGCGCCAGAGATCGCCCGCATAGGAGAAGACAATGTCCGTCTTATTCAGCGTGGGCCGCTGCAAAAGCGGCTTGGCGGTTTCGGCAAAGCACAGCGAAGCGCTGAGGAGAACGACGGCGATGAGCAGTGGGGCAGGCGCTTTCGCCTGCCAACCAACTCGCTGCTGGACTCTTTCGACATACCGATACACCCAACTCATTGCGCACCCCTTTCAAATGGCGAAGACCTATCTTATCGCGGGACCGCTATCGGCGGGCTTTTGTCGGGCCGCCGCGCGCAATTTGGTGCAGGCATAGACGGCGCGCGTCGCGGGCATAGCGACGCCCAGGCGCTCGCCGAGTTCCAGCACCGCGCCCACTACGGCTTCCAGTTCGAGCGGCCGGCCGGCTTCGAGGTCCTGCAGCATGGAGGTCTTGTGCTCTCCTACTTTGGCCGCGCCCGCCATGCGCTGCTCGATGGTCACCGGCAGTTTCATTCCCAGGCGCGCGGCAACGCATTCGGCCTCGGCCATGATCGCGCGTGCCAGCGCCGCCACGCCCGGGTCCGCGGCCATTCCGGCCAGCGTTGCGCCCGTGAGTGCGCTGATGGGATTGAAAGCCACGTTGCCCAGGATCTTGACCCAAATCTCCTCGCGTATATGCGTCGTGACGGGGCAGCGCAGGCCCGCGGCGATGAGGGCCTCGGCGATGGCGCGGCAGCGCGCGGACCGTGTGCCATCCGGTTCGCCTATGGAGATGCGGCGGCCTTCGATATGGCGCACGACGCCGGGTTCCGCAACCTCCGTGGCAAAATAAACCAGCGAGCCGATGACACGGCGCGCTTCGATGGCAGTGGCGATTGCGCCTCCAGGGTCGACGCGCTCCAAAGGTGTGAACCACCAGGGCACGCCGTTCTGCAGGCTGACTACGCTCGTGTCTGCGGCCAGCAGCGGGTGCAAGCGGGGTGCCAGATCCGGCAGGCTGTGCGCCTTCACTGCCAGAAACACCACATCGGCGGGACCGATGGATTCGAGATCGCCGGTAGCCTTTGGCCGCGCTTCAAAATCGCCGTCCGGGCTGACCACGCGCACGCCGCGCTCCGCAATGGCACGCAGTTGTGCGCCGCGCGCGAATAGCGTGACATCCAGTCCGGCCCGCGCCATGGCGGCGCCCAGATACGCTCCGACCGCGCCGGCCCCGGCGATGACAAACTTCATGGCGCGGCTCCGGTCGGAGGCGCGGCTCCGTTCATTAAAGTAGCTCCTTCACTAGCACCCCCCCGGGTTCGAAAAGTGGGGCAGCCAATCCCGGCTGCCGCCGGCTTTCAGACGGCGATGGCCGAATGCGAAACTTCGTGCTGATCCGAAAGAGCCGCCTGAAAGACGGCTGAAGGCAAGATTGCCCACCCCACAAAAATGGCCCAGATTTTGCGGCACCGTAATATTTGCGGGGCTCCACTCATTATGCATGCCCCACCAGCGCGGCGGCCACATTCATCCGCTGGATCTTGCCGGTGGCGGTGCGCGGAATCGTGGCGACGATGTGGATCTTCTTGGGACACTTGAAATCGGCAAGGCGGTCCCGGCAGAACCGGATCACGTCGTTTTCATCCGCCGGAACTTCCGGGCGCAGCACGACCGCGGCTTCCACCTCTTCACCCCAGGTGGGATGCGCCACGCCGAAGCAGACGGCTTCGGCCACGGCGGGATGCGTGAGCAGCAGCTCGTCGATTTCGCGCGGAGCGATCTTCTCACCACCCCTGATGATCAATTCCTTGATGCGGCCAGTCAGGCGTAGATAACCGTCTCCGTCCAGGATGCCCTGATCGCCGGTACGGAACCATTCGCCGAAAAACGACTTCGCGGTGGCTTGCGGATTATGCTCGTACTCGCGTATGACGCCGGGGCCATCGATACAAACTTCACCCGCCTGCCCGCCAGGCAGCTCCCGGCCGGCTTCGTCACGTATGCTGATGCGCACCCCAGTTCCGGGGCCCACCGAGCCGGCTTTACGCGCTGCGGGCGGCAGGGGATTCGACGCCATCTGGTGGGAAGCTTCCGTCATCCCATAAGCTTCCAGCACGGGAGCGGCGAAGTAGTCTTCCATGCGGCGCATCAGGTCCGGCGCGAGCGCGGCGCTGCACGAGCGCACAAAGCGCAGGTCTCCCGGACCGCCGCTCTTGCGCGTCAGGATGAGCTGGTGAATCGACGGCACTGCCGAGTACCAGGTGACCCCGTAGTCGCGCACGGTTCGCCAGAACGAAAGCGGATTGAAGCGCGCCGGCACGACCAACGTTCCGCCTGTGAGCAGCGTAGCCATCGTCGAAGCCATCAAGCCGTGCACGTGAAAGAGCGGCATGAGGCAGAGCGAAACGTCGCCGTGTCCGAGGGCGTACGTGTCGGCGATGTTACGCGCGGAAGCCGCCAGATTGCGATGGCGCAACGGCACACGCTTGGGCCGTCCCGTACTCCCACTGGTGTGCAAGACGAGCGCGACGTCGTCGGCGCTGGGTTCGGACGCGCGGCTGCTGCCCCCCAGGAGGCCGGGCTCGAGCACCGGAATGCCGGCCTCGGCCGCCGCGCGGCGGGCTTCGGCGCCGTCCTCGCGCGGGACGATCAGGACTTTGGCATTGGTATCCGCGAGATAAAAACAAAACTCCTCGAATTTGTAACCGGGGTTCAGAGGCGCCGCGGTGCCCGCCACGGCCGCCGCCAGAAACGCTACGATAGCTTCCAGCCCGTTGGGTAGCGCCATCGCCACGCGGTCGCCGCGCCGTATGCCAGCGTCGCGCAACGCGCCCGCCATCGAGCGCACCTGCTGCCGCAGCTCATCGTACGTCACGGACAGACCTGCGTCCGGCAGTATGATGGCGGTACGGTGGCCTTCGGCCAGCTCCAGCACTTCGAGCAAACTTCGCGGCTCGCTCATCTTTGCAAGATAGCAAATCCGATACAATGCAAGAAAAATGCAACCGCCGATGCACGATGATTTTGAAGGATGGAACCACAGATGGACACCGATGCACACGGACAAAGAGAAGAGAACACCCGCCGCTGAAGCGCGGCGATTCGCGCCGATTTCGCGACGATACAATGCAAGAAAAATGCAACCGCCGATACACGCCGATGCACACCGATGAATTTGAACGCGAAAATCTGGAACCACAGATGGACACTGATGCACACGGATAAAGAGAAGAGAACACCGGCCGGCGGGCTCATTGTGAACGCCAGCCGATTCGCGCCGATTTCGCGGCGATACAATGCAAGAAAAATGCAACCGCCGATACACGCCGATGCACGCCGATGAACTTGAAGGGCGACAACCTGGAGACAGATGGACACTGATGCACACGGATAAAGAGAAGAGAACACCCGCCGCCGAAGCGCGGCGATTCGCGCCGATTTCGCGGCGCGATTTTGGGCGAGTCGCGCTGGCTTCGCTGCCGCTGGCGCGGGCATCGGCGAAGCTGGATTCACGCGCCCACGGCGTGCTGATCGGCGCGCAGTCGTATAGCTTCCGCGACCGGCCGCTAGACGCCGCCATACAGGCGTTCGTTGCGGTGGGTCTCAGCGAGTGCGAGTTGTCGATGGGTCACGTGGAGCCGGAGCAGGCGCGCGGGCCGGAAGGCCGCGAAGCCCTGCGCAAATGGCGGCTGACCGTGCCCCTGGACGAAATCCGAAGTATCCGCCGGAAGTTCGACCAGGCCGGCATCCAGCTCTACGCTTACGCCTACAACATCCGCGACGATTTCACGGATGACGAAATCGCGCGCGGCTTCGAGATGGCCCGGGCGCTGGGCGTGAAGTACATCACTTCGTCCGCCACGCTATCGGTGTCGCGCAGGGTGGCCCCGCTCGCCGAAAAGTACCAGATGGTAGTGGGCATGCACGGGCACTCGAACATCCGGGACCCCAACGAATTCGCCAAGCCGGAGAGCTTTGATGAAGCCATGAAGCTGTCGAAGTACATCGGGGTGAACCTGGACATCGGGCATTTCTTCGCAGCCGGTTACGATCCGGTGGCTTACATCGCAGAGCACCACGAACGCATCGTGACGCTGCACATCAAAGACCGCCGGAAGAATCAAGGCAAGAACATGCCGTTCGGCGAAGGGGACACGCCTATCAAAGAAGTGCTGCAATTGCTTAAGCGCACGAAGTACCGGATTCCGGCGAACATCGAGTACGAGTATGAAGGCGGCGACACGGTGGCGGAAGTGCGCAAGTGCTTCGAGTATTGCAAGCGGGCGCTGGCCTGAGCAAGTTTTGCGATTTGCGCCGATATGATAGTTGGCGGTCGCGGCGGACGGAATTGAATCTCCTCTCCGCCACCGGAGGGCGGCCGCCCCAGATTTTCGCTTCTCTCCTTGCGTTGCCCGGAGTGGAGTTGCGCCGGCGCGGGACTGTTGCGCGAGTGGCGGGCTGCAGTGCGCGGCCGGTAATCGAGGGCCGGCTGTAGGCCTCGGCGCCTGCTATCGCGTACTGTTCCGCGCCGGCGAACTGATCCGGGTGTTGGGCTACCTTGAGATGCCAAGGTGTTTCGCGATGATGGCAAGGAGTTCTTCGCGGCTTACCGGGTCAAACTTTCCGACAACGCGATAGGGCATCTCAGAGCCAGGCTGAGGCGCGGATTCGAACTCCACTCCATAAAATCCCCGCGGGCGTCCCCAACTCGACATGTACACGAGTTGCACCGGATCGTTTGGAGCCGATATTCCAATTAGTGCCGATCCGTTCGTGCAGCCAGTCCACCAATTCGGTTATCGTCGCGTCTTGTTCAAGTTGGGCCACACCCTGTCAGAGAAGTAATGCCAGGCATTACCCGGCGGTGCGGCGCATCATGGCGCGCTTTACCTGTTCCAGTAACGCATGCGCGCGGGGGAGGCTTTCGACTCCCTGCTGCACTTCGCGATCGTCGCTCATGGCTGCGCGATCGGCCGACCGTTTGTCGAAGGCTCGCGCGTACATCTCCCGCCTTAGCTCCGCCTCGACCCAGGCGCGGTTGTCCTTGAATTCCCGGTCTGTGAAGGTGGCGCCTTGCTGGTGCAGATAGTCGCGGAAGCGCTCCACGAGGGCGTTATCCGGTGACCAGCCTTGCGCTAAGTGCGGCGTGTCGGGGCCGAAGAAGACGGAGCCGAAATGGTAAAAGGCGCCCGGCAGCGGCAATAGCACGTGCCGCTGAAAAGCGTTATACCGCACGGGCGTGAACTTTTCGTCCGGCGTAATGCCGCCGCCGCCGTAAACCGTGCGGCCGCTATCGGTCATCTTCACATCGTTGGAGTTCTGGGAATCTTCCTGGCGGTTGTGATAGTAGTAATCGAAAAACGAGCGATGCGTGTAATCGCGCTGGATAAGACGGCCGCTGGGGGTGTAGTAGCGGGCAATGGTGAGCAGCAGGGCGGCGTCTTCCGACAGCGGAAACTGCGCCTGCACCAGCCCTTTGCCGAAAGTGTTTTCACCTAGCACCCAGGCGCGATCGTGATCCTGCAGCGCGCCCGCCACGATTTCCGAAGCCGACGCGGTGTCGCCGTCCACCAGCACCACAATGGGATATTGCCGGCCATGGTTGCCGGTTTTCGCGCGGAACACCTGCTCGGGTTCGGAGCGGCCACGATGGGAGACCACCGTCTGATCCTTGCGCAGGAAGTGCCCGGCGACTGCCACGGCCTGGTTGAGCAAACCGCCGCGGTTCTGGCGTAGATCGAGGATCAGGCCGTTGATCGAATCCTCGCCCAGTTTACGGAAATCCTCGTCCATGTCGCGGCCGACGCTTTGGCTTTCGAAGGTCTTGATGGTGAGGTAAGCGATTCCCGGCCGCACCCAGAAAGCATCGACCACGCTGGGCGAAATCTCGCCGCGGGTGACTGTCATCGAAACCGGCTGCTTCGCGCCATAGCGCTGCACGCTCACTTTGACCAGCGTGCCCCGAGGGCCTTTGAGCAGATCGGCGACCGCGCCGTGATCCATGCCGCGCACGTCACGGTCGTCCACCGCGACAATCACGTCTCCACGCCGCAGCCCGGCGTGCGCAGCCGGTGAATCCGGAAAGGCCTGCACCACTGCCACGTGCGGGCCATCCATCATGACTTCCATGCCGACACCGTAATACTGGCCGCGCTGGTTCTGCTGGAGCAGGCGGTATTCTTCGGGATCCAGGAAGTTGGAATGCGGGTCCAGGGTGCGCAGCATGCCGGGAATGGCGCCCTGGTAGATGGCTTTTTCCGGAGCGATGGCATCCGCGAAGTTGGACTCGATGAGGGCGTAAGCCGCCGCAAAGGACTTGACGCTACCCTTCAGGTCGGCATCGGACTGTGTGGTTGCGGTGCGCGCGACTTGCGGGGCGACGAGGGCGCCCACCAGGGCTACCAGTGCGATCACCAGCGGCAAAAATGCCGCGGAACGAGATTTTTTGAGTTTATTAGTGCCCATCGACACGGACCAAGCCCTCGGTTGTTTGAATTATAGCACGACGGTTTTGGGGAGGTTGCGATATTGGCAGGCGGAAGCGCCTGCCCAACCAGTTACATCGTTTGTTCGTCGGCCGAGGGACCGTACAGCGCGGGGACAGGCACGTCGTTGAGGCGCAGATAGACGCCGAGTTGCGCGCGATGGTGGATCATATGGTTCATGATCATGCCGCGCAGTACGGCGATGCGGGGCAACGTAAAGATGACCTTACCGCCGGCCAGCAGGGTCCAGGGAACCATCCATTGCGGATCGGCGGTTGCGGCGATGGCGGAACGGGCGGCGGCGATATTCTGGTCGAACAGATCCAGGACTTCGGCGCGCGAGGCGGCGGTTTTGGGCTGAAACGGCGGCCCTCCTGGCGGCGCAAAATCCAGCGACTCGGTCTGCACGGTCGCCAGCGTAAAGCCGGGGAGCTCGGCCAAGTGGGTGGCCAGCCGGCCCAGGGTCATGGACTTTTCGTGAGGCTTCCAAGCGAACTTGCCTTCCGGAATCCGCTCGAGGGTCTTGCGGGTGTTGGCCATCTCCTGATCAAACTCGGGCAAGATAGCTTGGCTCATGGGCATGGTGTATTGGTAGCATGCCGGACGCCGCGGCGCAAGGTGACGTGCTAAGCTGCTGAGGTGGCAGCACCTTCCGGCCAAACGCCGAAGCCGCCCAAAGTTTCGGCGCTGGTGGTTTCCTATAATCGAAAAGCCCTGTTACGGCGCGCCATCGAAGCTCTGGAGCGGTCCGAAGCCCGCCAGATCATGGATATCGTGGTGGTGGACAACGGGTCCAGCGACGGCAGCCAGCAGCTCGAGAGCGAGTATCAACGGGCGCGCTTCATCCGCATTCCACGCAATTTTGGATTGACCAAGGCCATGAATCTGGGGGTGCGGGGGTCGGAAGGCGAATACATCTTGTTCCTGCACGAGGACACCGAGGTCTTCCCAGATACGGTGCGGATCCTGGCGGAAACGCTGGATGCACAGCCGGAGGCGGGGGCCGTGTGTCCGCTGCTGGTGGACGCCGAAGACCATCCGGCGCCGCAATTGGGCCGGTTTCCGCCGGACGACGCGTGGCGGCCCGCGTCGCCGGGGACCGACCCGATGCCGGTGGATTACGCGCGGGGCGCCGCCCTGATGATGCGCCGATTCTTCTTTACCGCCATGCGCCAGATCGACGAGCGCTATGGGCAATTCGGCAGCGATGCGGACATTTGTTACCAGATACGCCGCGCCGGCAAGAAGATCCTGCTGGTGCCGGCCGCGCTTGCCCGCCATGAGGGGCGCGCCGCGGAATCGCCGCTGCGCCAGGCCGACCAAAAGCAGGGCAGGACGGCCTGGATCGGTAAGTATGGCGGCTTCTGGAGCGGTCTGCAAGCCCAACTCGGGGCTATTTTCGGCGCTCTCGGATCACTTCAGCTCGCGGTTGTCAAGTATTTGCTCGCCGGCCAGAAGATTGACGGAAGTCAACAGGAATAGCCGAAAACACCCGCGGGGCGTCTGTTTCCGCTATTATGGAGCCAAATGGACGCACTACTCTGGATCCTGTTGCCGGGATTCGTGGCGGTCGGATCCGGACTTTTGGCTTACTACGTCATGCAGTCCCGGATGGAAGTCGCGCTGGCTCGCGAGCGGGAAGCCATGGCCCAGGCCCGGGGCACGCTGGAGGCGGAGAAGAACTCGCTGGAGCAGTCGTTGCACAGCGCCAAGGAGCAGGCCCGGCGCGAGGCTCTGGACGAGTTCCTGGCGGATGTGCACGTGGAGCAGCGCCACTACGTGCGGGAGAACAGACAGCTCTTCCAGAATCGCAAAGCCCTGGTGCTGCAGGAGCGTATCTTCTTCCGCAACATCCCGCTTTCCAACTGGATCGAGCACGAGATCATGCTGCAGGAGGACGAGGACGTGGACAAGGCCGCGCGCAGCCTTACCTCTTTCGTGGACGTGGTGACTGTCGAGCAGCAGGTTCCCAACGGCAATAAGCTGTTGCGCTGATCAGTTGGCGAACGGCCACTCGCTGTTGACAGACGAAAGCGTCTGTCCCAGCTTGCTGGCTGAGAGATTTGCACGCAAGCGGTGCAGGCGCAGGTTCCCAACGGCAATAACCATTCGCGGTTGACAGACGAAAGCCTCTGTCCCACCCCGCGGGCAAGTGGGGCAGGCGCTTTCGCCTGCCAACCTTCTTCTTACGGTCTTGGCTGTGCGCGCATCACCTCTCGAGCCGGAACGTGACCGCTATTGTCGTCACCACCTCCACCGGTTCGCCGTTCAGCAGCGTGGGCTGATAGCGCCATTGCTGGACCGCGTCCATGGCGGCCTTGGCGAGTTCGGCATCCACAGATGTGTTCATCACGGATACTCCAAGAAGATTGCCCTCTATGGAGATGACCGCGCGCAGCAGGACCGTGCCTTCGATGCCGGCCGCTTCGGTGCCCGGCGGGTAGGCCGGCTTCACGGAAGATATCAGCTTGGTGGCCTGAACCATGCCGCCCACGCGTATGCGGCGGGGTGTTCCGGCCTCCTGCGGATGAGGGCCCCTTCCGACCACTTCCACCGCTTCGGTGACCTGGCCCACGTCGAGCGTAATGTACATTTGCTGGGCGGCGCCGGCGGTGAGTACGATCGCTTTCTGAAACTCGGCAAACCCGTGCGCCCGGATTTGCATGGTATAGGTCCCGGCGGGTATGCCGGAGAATTTGTACTCGCCGGCATCGTTGGCGCGCGCCGCCTCTTGAGTGCTCTTGTTGCTGTTGAGCAGGATCAATACACCGGGGACCGCGGCGCCGCTGGCGTCGTAGACAGACCCGGCGAGCGATGCTACCGGGCCGGCGTTCTGGGCATGCAACGCGGCTAATGGAATGACGGCTGCGAGCACGGCGGCGCCCGCGAGACAAACGCCGCGGCGCAATCCTCTTCGGTCGCGGTGAGGATCGAGCAGCGCGCGCACACGTTGCTCCAGGCCCGACGCGGACGCCATCCCCAAGGCCGCCGCGTACGCGCTGGCGGGCGAGATGGAGCGCGCCAGTTCCACGAGGTGCCCGGCGTATGCGGACTGACTGGCGCCGGCCCTTACGACCGCGTCGTCACACGAACGCTCCTGTTCACGGCGGAAACGCGCGGCTGCCAGCCAAGCCAGCGGATGGAACCAGTACACGGCGGCGGCCACCCGCGCCATCAAATGGAGCAGCGGATCCATGCGCGCGGCATGCGTCAATTCGTGCAGAAGCACTACGCGGCGTCGCTCGGTATCCCACTGTTCCGACGCAGCCGGTAGCAGCACAGCAGCCTTGAAAACGCCACAGGCCAGGGGCACGTCTGTCTCGTCGCTGCGCAGCAGGGTGACCGTGCGCCGCAGTTTCAGAAGAGCGCTGGTCTGGACGAGCAGCGCGGTCCAGTCCGGGACCCGGACCTCCTGCGCGCGACGGAGCGAAAGCCACAAACGGAGATGCCCCAGGGCTAAACGGCCGAGCATGATCGACGCGCCGGTCAGCCAGATCATGCCCAGCCACGGAATGGTCCGACTGGGCCGGCTCGGCGCCGGCTGCGGCGAATCCACTGGCTCGGGCGCGGCTTCCGGAGCCACGATCCGGCTGGCAATGGAGAGCGCGGCCGGCGCGGGCATCCTGACTCCCCAGCGCGGCATCCACGCGGAGAGCATCGGGATAGCCAATATGGCAGCCAGCGCGCAGGTCCAGATGAAATACCGCGTAGCCGCCGAACTGCGGCGGAGGGCCCAGGTAATGAAGAAGGCCACACCGAGAATGACGGTCGCCTTGAGGGCGGCATCGTACAGAAGCGCGATCGAATGCATGTTCAGATCCCCTCTTGTTTGGCCTTTTCGATGAGATCGGAAAGGCGGTCCAGGTTTTCGCGGGACAGGCCGCCGGCCTTCAGACTCAGAAGCGCGGTGAGGGCTTGTTCGGCGGAATTGTCGAAGAACGTCTCCAGAAGCTGGCGCAGCGCGGATTGCTTGGCTTTGTCGCGCGGCACGACGGGCAGGTAGACGTAGCGCAAGGCCTGCTCCTCGTGACGCACGTGGCCCTTCTCCTCCAGTACGCGCAGCTTGGCCCGCACGGCCGAATAACTGGGCCGGTCGGGCAAGTCGCGGTGTATCTCGGAGGCAGTGGCTCTGCCGCGGCGATAGAGGATATCCATCATCTGGCGCTCGCGGCGGCTGAGAACCGGTGTGGGCTTCTTTGGCATCCTTGGCATGCGCATGTGCTGCAAAAGCAGCAGCATGCTTTAAAAGTAGCACCGCGGATATAGTATGTCAACAGAAAAATAGCGGGTATGATGAGAGGTTCCTATGCCGGATTTTATGCGCACGCGGATCCGCTGGCTGCTGATCTTCTGGATGTTCACGATCAGCGCCATTTCCTACCTGGACCGGGTCAATATTTCGATCGCCAGCAGCTTCATGCAGAAGGAATTTCACCTGAACAACGTGCAGTTCGGATGGGTCTTCAGCGCCTTTGCGCTGGGGTACGCGCTGTTCCAGGCGGCGGGCGGCAGGCTGGCGGATCGTTTTGGCCCGCGCCTGATCCTGCTGTTGGGAACCCTCTGGTGGGGAGTGTTCACGGCGCTGACCGCCATGGTGCCTGCGGGAATCGCCGGCTTGCTGATCACCCTGCTCGCGGTGCGCTTCAGTTTGGGGATAGGGGAAGCCGTGGTCTTTCCCGCTTCCAATCGCCTGGTTTCTACCTGGATCCCCTCTAAAGAGCGCGGCGTAGCCAATGGATTCATCTTCGCTGGCGTAGGGGCGGGGGCGGGAGTCGCTCCTCCGCTGGTCACCTTCATCGTGGTGCACTATGGCTGGCGTTGGGCATTCTGGGGCATCGCGATCCTGGGCTTGGCAGCCGGGGCGGTGTGGTACTGGCTGGCACGCGACAGACCGGAGGAGCATCCCTGGGTTGGCGCGGAGGAGATGGGGCTCATCGAGAAGGGACTGCCTGAGCCGCCCGCCGAGTTGGAGATCGGGCACGTGCTTCCGTGGCGGACCATTCTGGGAAGCAAGGATGTGCAAGCCATCGCCTTCAGCTATTTTGCGTACGGCTATGCGGCGTACATTTTCTTCACCTGGTTTTTCAAATATCTCAACGAGGTCCGCAACCTGCCACTGGCTTCCAGTTCGCTTTACGGGATGCTCCCGTTCCTGGCAATGGCGACGTGTTCGCCGCTGGGCGGATGGATCAGCGACCGCCTCACGCAGCGCTACGGGAAACGCACGGGCCGCTGTGGCGTCGCGGTAGTGGGGATGGCGCTCGCGGCGGTCTTCATCGGGATGGGCACGCAGGTGGAGAGCGCGCGGCTGGCCAGCTTGGTGCTGGCGGGCGGCGTAGGCGCGTTGTATCTTTCGCAGAGCTCGTTCTGGTCGGTCACGGCCGACATCGCGGGCGCTTCGGCCGGATCGGCATCCGGGGTGATGAATATGGCCGGGCAGTTTGGCAGCGTCATCACAGCTTCCATGACGCCGCTAATTGCCAGTCACTTCAGTTGGACTGCGTCATTTATGATGGCGGCGGTTCTGTGCGCGGCCGGATCGGTGGCGTGGATTCTGGTGGATCCTGGAGTGGAACTGAAACACACAGAAACCACAGATGGACACAGATAGACACGGATAAAGAAAGACAGCTAACCGCCGATGCACGCAGATGCACGCAGATGCACGCCGATAGAACTGCAGGTCAGGGGTGCGGCAAACTGAGGTGCGCTGTTGGCAGGCGAAAGCGCCTGCCCCACCTGCGGAGAGCCGAAAAATACTTAGCGGACGGTTTTCAGTTCCAGGCGGCGCTGTTTGAGCCAGCGCAGACGGTTCTGTTGCTCCTGGTACAGGGTGCCGAAGCCCGCCCAATAATATCCGGCGACGAATAACAGGAGAAACGGAATGGAGAAAAAGTTATAAGTGTCGATCGCGAACGCGATCATCAGGACGAAGTAAGTGCCGACTGCAATTTCGATATACGGTAGCAGGCCGCTCTTCCGGCGATACTTCCTGGCTTCCAGATTCATCGGCCGGTCGCCCACCGCGTACTTAGCCGTGCGCACGAAAGCTGTGCGAATTCCCAGCAGCGCTTCTATCACCGCGCGGGTGTTGATCACTGTGAGCGCTACGCCCACGGCCATCAGCACGGGCAACAGGAAGATGGAGCGTTTCCAATTCTTGGGATACAGCTCGCGCTGCGCCACGATATAGAACGCGGAGATAGACCAAAACGCGGCCATGATCAGCGGCAGATCGATGAAGACCATCTGCCAGACGCCCATATAGAAGCGCACGATCATGACCGGCAGCATCAGCGCCGAGACTACCACCATCAACGGATAGGAGATGTTGGGCGTCAGGTGCATGAAAGCTTCGATCTTGACGCGGCGCGGGATGTCAGCGCGGAAGATCGCCGGAAGCAACTTTCGGGCGCATTGCGTCAGGCCTTTGGCCCAGCGCGACTGTTGCACCTGGAAGCCATGCATCTCGACCGGAAGTTCGGACGGGCATTCCAGGCCCGGCAAATAGACGAAACGCCATCCCTTGAGCTGTGCGCGGTAGCTGAGGTCCGAATCCTCGGTGAGGGTATCGTGCTGCCAGCCGCCGGCGTCTTCAATCATTTTGCGGCGAAGGATGCCAGCCGTGCCGTTGAAGTTGAAGAAGTAGCCGGCACGCGAGCGGGCTCCGTGCTCGAGGATAAAGTGCCCGTCCAGAAGCATGGCCTCGACTTCGGTGAGGATATTGTAATCGCGGTTCAGGTAGCTCCAGCGGGTTTGCACCACGCCGATGGAGGGGTCGGCGAAATGATGAATCGTGCGCGTGAGGAAATCCTGCGGAGGGACGAAATCGGCGTCGAAGATCGCCACGAATTCGCCGGTGGCGGTTTCGAGCCCGGCCTGCAAGGCGCCGGCTTTGTATCCCTCACGATTGGTGCGGTGATGGTACTCGATCGGAAATCCGAGTGCGCGATAGCGCTGCACCAGCGCTTCGGCAAACGGAGCGGTGTCGTCGGTGGAATCGTCCAGCACCTGGATCTGTAGCAGTTCGCGGGGATACTCGATGCGAGTGACTTCATCGATGAGGCGCTCGATCACGTAGCGCTCGTTGTAAATGGGCAGTTGAATGGTGACGGGCGGCAACTGCGCGAAGCGCAGGAGCGGCTCGCCGGTGGCCTTCTTGCGGTGCTTGAAATAAGTGCGAATGATATCGTAGCGGTGCACACCGTAGATGGATAGTACGATCAGGATGGTGAAGTAGGGGATCAGAATCGCCCAATCGAACCAGCTCATTTGATAGACGCCGCTGAAGGTGTCGTCAAACAGGCTGCGCACCATGCGGGAGGCGGGCGAGGCCGCCAGGAACGCGAGAGGAAGCAGACCGGCTACCATGCCGGTTCCCACACCGCCGAATCAATTGGCATATCGTTCATAGTGCGTTTTCGACGCCCGACTTCTCCGGACCAGCCGGGCGGGCGACCTTAGGATAGCGCATCGTAAAACGATCCGCCGTGTCTGACAACACTAATGTAACAAATTTCGCTGGTTGCTTCCGGAGGGTGGGTGCGCGGACGCACGAGAAGCCTACCTCGCGGCAATGCGGCGCAACTGAAACCAGGCTCCCAGGACCGCGATCAGCGCACCCGCGGTCAGGTACAGCGCGCGATGGAATCCGGGCGGGCCGGCGAAGTGGTAATGGCTGAAAAGGTACCCTCGGACCAAGATCAACAGCACGGCGAGGCTCCACAGGAAAAACAGCGCCCGCCAAGTGCGCCGGATTGCGAATATGAGTGAAATCAGCCCCGCCAGCGCCGAGAAGAACAGCCAGTAGGTAAGGCTCTGACCCTGCCAGGGCAGCATTTCCAGGTGCAGGGTCTGGCCGCTGGCCAGCGCGACCGCCGAAATCGCCAAAAGGAATAAGGCCAGCACGCCGTGAAAAAGATAGCTGAATAAGCGCATCACGGCCTTCAGTACAGCCACTGGGAGACCTCCATATTTTGAGAACAGGCTATTGTAACAATTCTTCCAGCAGCGCTAGCAGCCCGTGGCAGAAGTCACTGTGGGTCGCGGTTGGCAGGCGAAAGCGCCCGCCCCACCACGGCAAACCAACAGCTTGGGACTTTTGGTGGAGAAGCATTCAGTCTGCTGGGACTTCTACCACGGGCTGCTCTGCGGGTCAGTTGCCGTGCGTCCCGGCTGGTAGGCCGGGCCGAAAATCGCTCCCTGACTGTCGCGGCTCTGTTATAACCTCGAGCGCCTTGAGAATCTGTGGGTCCCTCTGCATTTCGACCTCGTCGCCCTTCTCCACTCCCAGCGCCTGGTTGAAGATTTCAGTCTTGAGGCGATTCTGGATGAACTCCCGCTCGGTGGACCACTCGTTCAGGGCCGGCTGTATATCGCGCTGTGCGAGGAACACATGAAAATCGTCGAGCACGGCGGGCGTCACTTCGAAATTTTCCGTGACTGTGTGGCCGTGGACGTACTCAGTGGCGAAATTGGTGAAGGAGCCGCTGGCGTCCAGCACCACCCGCAGGCGGGTCATGGCCGCCGGATAGACCACGTAGTCGGGTACGATGCCGCCGCCGCCGGTGACCTTGCGGCCGGCGTCGGTGTGAAACTCGGATTGGCCATTCGGATGGGCGGTGGCGGCGGCCAACGCAAACTGCGTGGCATCGAGGGGCTTCTGAATGGAGCGCCCACTGGGCGTGTAATAGAGCGCCGTGGTCAGTGCCAGACCAGAGCCTTCGGACAGCGGATAGACGCTCTGGACCAGGCCTTTGCCAAAGCTGGCTCCGCCGACGATAGCCGCCCGGTCGTGGTCCTGCAGGGCGCCAGCTACGATCTCCGAGGCGCTGGCGCTCTTTTCATTCACCAGCACGGCCAGCGGGAACTCGTAGGGAGTCACATTGGCTGGAACCGCTTCCGATTTCTCGGCGACATTGCGCCCGCGCACGGTCACCAGCCTGGCGCCAGGCTTAAGAAAGAGCGACGCGGTTTGGAGCGCGGAAGTAATCATTCCGCCCGGATTGTTCCGCAGATCGAGCAGCAGGCCCTTCAGCTTATTGCCGCCCAATTTTTCGATGGCCTCTTTGATCTGGCCTCCGGTCTTCTCGTCGAAGCTGGAGACCCGGATGTAGCCGATGCCGGGTTTCAAGATAAATGCGCGCTCCACGCTGGGAGACTGCATCTCCTCGGGGGTGAGCACGAAGTTCATGAAGCGCGCGCTGCCGGGCCTTTTGACCACAAGCTGGGCCGGTTGCTGGCGCGACTGGGTAAGCAGGGCGATGAGCTGGTCCATATCGAGCCTGCTCAACTGGTAGCCGTTGACGGCCAGGATCTCATCGCCCGGCGCCATGCCCGATTTTGCCGAAGGGGTGCCCGGGAGCGTCTGCAACACGATCACGCGCCCAGGAAGCACCGAGACCACGCTGCCGAAGCCTTTCTGCGTGGAGGTTTCCAGCTTCCTAAGCTGCTCGAACTGGCCGGGATCGAAGAATACCGAATGCGGATCGAGGCGGCGCAGCATTCCCGGAATGGCTCCCTGAAAGAAGACCTGCTCGGCGGAGACGGGATCGGCGGCGTTGTCTTCGACGATGGCGTAGGCCTCGGTAATGCTCTTGATGCTGGATTCCATGTCGTCGGATGCGTGCAGGGAGTGCGCGCATAACAACGCTGCGAGAACCGCGATTCCGCGGAGATGATTGGGCATTCGATTCCGGTAGTTCTATTTTAGCGTGTGAAGGAGATCAGTTTGCCATGGCGCACGCTTTACTCCTTTCCTGTATGCCTCTTTCATTCACGGCTTTACGCCGGTTTATCCCAACACTATCCAGGCGACAGCGCCTGTCCCACGTTACGGCATCGCCAGGAGGGAGCCCCAATGCAAGCCGGCACCGAACGTCGCGAAGACGGCGGGGCCCTGGAGCGGAGCGGATTTTTCCCGCCACCATTCGTCCGCGGCGATCAGCATGGATGCGGACGAGGTATTGCCGTAGCGCTGGAGGTTGCAGAAAAAGCGGTTCTCGGGAACACCCAGCGTCTGCGCGATCCGCGTAATCAGGTTGAGATTGGCCTGGTGTACCAGAAAGGCCTCTACGCCGGAGACCTGGATGCCGCGTCTTTCGAGCAACTCCACAATAGCGCGCGGGATCTTGCGGGAGGCCTGCATGATGATGGTCCGGCCGTCCATATATAACGGCGCGTCCAGATCGAGGCGCAGGGCGTCGGCGAAGTCGGCGTCGCTGGCGAGCAGCGCATCGCGGATTTCCGCAAATCCGGTTTCGGCGCTGACCAGGCAGGCGCCCGCGCCGTCTCCGAACAAGATCGCGGTATCGCGGTGCGACGGATCCCGTTCGACCACGCGCGACATGACTTCGGCGCCGATGACCAGCACATTTCGGTAGACCGGAGCCAGATGCGCCGCCAGAGCCATGCCAAACAGCGATCCGGCGCTGGCAATCGGCAGATCGATGGCGGGTACGCCGGCGATGCTCAAACCAGCGCCGATGGCGGAGGCCGGCCCCGGAAAGCGGCGCTCGGCGGAACTGCTCGATACCAGAAGCATGCCGATGTCGCGCGCCGCTGCGCCGGCGTTTTCCAGGCAGTTCTTCGCGGCAGCGATCCCCAGCGAGGCGACCGATTCGTCCGCTGCGGCGAACCGGCGCTGTTCAATTCCGGAGGCGCGGAGAATCCATGCGGCGTCGGTACCGGTCTCGGCGGCCAACTCGGAATTATCGACGACGCGAGTGGGCAAATAAGAGCCGAACGCCCGCAGGAAGGCCATATTCAAGAGTGGCTTTCGACGTAGGCTTCGATGCGCGCGATGGAATCGAACTTGCGCGGGGTGAGGTCGGAATCCGGGATGCGGATGGAGAACTCCCGCTCGAGGGCGGCTACCATGTCGGTCAGCGCGAAGGAATCGAGCACGCCGGACTCGAACAACGATTCCTCGGGATCGACGGGGAGCGGCTTGCCGGAAAGCTTTTTGACAATCTCAATGATCTTCGCTTGTTTGTTCATCGGCGGCTTGTGGAGATACTTCCTGGCGGACTTTCAGATAGCGTTCGTACTGCCGCATTATATCCTGAAAAAGCACGGTGGCCAATCGCTGATATCCCAAGGAAGTGAAGTGGACGTAATCGCCCTGGGCCAAGCCGGCGTAGACCCAGTTCACCATGGAACCTTCGGCGCCCATGCGCGCGCGCGTGTTCCAGTAAGCGCAACGATTCTCGCGGCAGGCTTCCTGTTGAGCGGCGACAATGTGGTCTACGCCTTCAAAGGGAATCCAGTGGCCTTTCACGCGATAGAAACGGTCGGGCGGTCCCAGCACCAGGATGGAGGCGGCCGGCGCAGCGCGCCGCAAGCGCTGCAGGACGGCGGAGAACGTTTCGAGATAGCGCTCCTCATTCCATTTGGAATCGCTGGCCTCGTTGGTGCCGTATGCCAGGACGATGAGCGCGGGAGCGCGGCGCTCGATGTAGGCGGCATGCATGTTCTCATCCCACTTCTGGATGAGGGCGGCTTCGGCGCCGTTGATGCCCATGGATTCGTAGGTGATGCCTTTTGACTTCGTGGTTACCCACCCGAAGAGCCGGACGGGCGCGGCTTCGAGGGTACGAACTTCAAAACGGTGGTGTCCCGCGGTGGTGGGGTACTCGAGAAATCCGGGTGCGAAGGGGCCTTCGGTGGAGAATTCCCTGACGGTCTCGCCGTTATCGGACAGGGCCACACGGCCGCCGCCCGGCTGCTGCCAATAGTCGAGCTCCACGGAGTCACAGTCGGCATCCAGGAAGATCGTCTGGCCGGGACGGTCCGTAGAGATGCTCACGCCGCCCAGGCCAAAGTAGCCATCGCCCTCGCCGGTGCGCAGGCCGGCGGACTCCCACGCTTTGGAGGCACCGCCGCGCACGTCGAAACGGCGATATCCCTTGAACGGAACTCCGGCCATGGAAAAGCCTGCGCCGCCATCGCCGAAGCGGTTCTGGAAGAGTATGCGCAAGGCGCCGGTCCAATCGTCGGCGGCCGTGTGGGAATCGCCGAAGTGGAGGATGTGCACGGTGGGGCTGTCGCCATTCGTAAGCCGATAGAGCTGCTCGAAGAACGGCACGAGAGCGCCGGGGTGTTCGAGCACCGGATCGGGGCGTTCTTCCAGTTGCAGGGCCACCTTCTGCAGCGACGCGGCGCGCACCTTAGCGCTGACACGCGGCGGAGGATAATGGCGGATCTTGTAGGCGCGAGACTTCTTCTTGGATTTTTTGGCGGGCTTTTTCTTGGCAGTTTGAGACGCCGCCAGCGCGGCGGCCGGAGGCGCCATCGAGAAGGCGTATGCCAGGAAGCAGAGCAGCGAGATGGCGCGGCAGCGAGGCATAGGGTCAACGCACTTGAGCGACTGCGTTGCGATGGAGCACCTGATTCAACTTGTAGTGAATCAGCCCGCCGACCAACTCGCGGGCGAATGCCACCGCGATCAGGCGGGCGCCGGCCGGCGTGGGATGAATCAGGTCCGCCGAGACCAGCCGGGGCTGCCCCTCATACCAGCGCGCCATGGTACCCTCGCCGCCCATCACTTCGAACGTATTGAAGAATCCGCAATGCAAGTCTCTAGCCACGCGCCGCTGAATATCGACGATCCGCGGGATGGTCGGCAGTGTCCGAATCTCGTCGCCCTCGCGCTGGCCCCGATCCATTGGACTCATCACCAGTATAGAAGTATTAGGCAGCGCCGCGCGCACGCGCCGGATAGCTTCGCGCAATTCCTTCTCATATTCGCGGGTGAGGAAGGCGGCAAAACCGCTCTCGTTGGTGCCGTAGTTGAGGATCACCAGGTCGGGGTTGCGGTGGCGCAACTCCTCGGCCCAGTGCCGCTCGTTGAACAGGAGCGCCAGCATCGAAATAGAAGCGCCATTTACGCCGAGGCTGTCGTAGACCACGCCTGTACGTGGCTTCTCGACGGTGATGCCGAACAGGCGGACCTCACCCTCGGTGCGGAGTTCCAGCATGCGGACGCCAGGGCGCAGATCGAAGCGCGCAAACCCGGCGGTGCGGGAAGGCGCGGCGGTGTCGATGGTAGCCACCGGCTCGCCGCCGGCGGAAAGCGCGATGCTGCCACCATTCGGCTGGCGCAGAAACCAGACTTCCAGACGCGTCTGCGTGGGGTCGCGTAAGGTGATCCGGCTGTATGCGCCGCCGTGGCCGGAAAAGACTACACCGCCGAGGCCGAACATCCCGTTGCGCAGATCCGCACGCGTGCCCGGATCGATCTGCCAGCCATGACTCGACAGGTCCACGCCGCGATGCTCGTACCACGCCCACGGCTTGGCGATCAGGGTGAAGCCGTGTCCCGCGTCGCCGAATTGTTTTTGCAGGATCTGCCGGGTGTCGCCGGTGATCAGGTCGGCGGTTGTGGGCGAATCGCCGTAATGCACAATGCGCGTGATGGCCATAGGCTCGCCACGCTCGGTGCGCCAGAGCGCTGAATAGAAATGGTCGAGGGCACCGTCGCGGTCGTCCAGGATGGAGGGCAGCGTGGGACTCACGTGTACGGGCGCCAGAATCTCGGGCGCGGGATGCCGTTGCAGAGGCGAGGGCGGCGTCAGTTCGGGAGTGAATTCGACAATTGTGCCGGCAGCCGTCAACTCGGGCAGCTTGACGCCGGGCACCACGCGCGCCGCGCCGAAAAGGATCGCCAAGAAGGTGACGATGGTCAGGGCAGTTTGGACCGGGAATGCGCGCATGTCAGAACCGCGTGTAGACGAAGGGCGCGGCGCCCCGGCCGGCCAATAGTTGAATCGCTACGACCGCCAGCGCGATCGCGGCCGCCTGCACGTAGAAAGGACTCCGTCCAAAGAGACTTACGCCGCGTTCATACCAATCCTTCGGGACGGCTTGGCCTGCGGCCGCTACGAGCGAAACCAGGATTACGCCGGTTGAGACGTTGGCGAGTGAGAACGTGAGTGATCCGATGCGGTTCAGGATCTGGAAAGCTCCGGCAGCCGTGGCGCTACGGAAAAACACCCAAGTCAGACATACAAACTGGTAAGTGCAGAAGATACGGATGGCTCGCGAGGCCAGGCCGCCTTCAGGACGCCGCCCACGCCACGCCTGCCATCCGCGCGTCACGGCCAAAGCGACGCCGTGCAGCAGTCCCCAAATGGCAAACGGCCAAGTCGTGCCGTGCCATAAGCCGCCCAGAACCATCGTAATGACCAGGTTGATGTAAGGCCAGACCTTGGTGCGCTTGCCGGGCAGAGAGAAGTAAAGATAGTCGCGCAGCCAGTTAGAGAAGGTGATGTGCCAGCGCCGCCAGAAGTCAGTCACATTTACCGATGTGTACGGCCGATCGAAGTTGATGGGCAGGCGCACGCCCAACAGCATGGCGGTACCGCGCGCGATATCCGTATATCCTGAGAAATCGTAATAAAGCTCCAGAGAGTATGCGTAGACCGCCACGAGGACTTCCAGGCCGCTGTATAAGTTGGGCGTATCGAAAACGCGGTTTACCAGGTTCTCAGCCAGGTAGTCGGCGATGAGCAGCTTTTTCAAGAGGCCGAAAACGATGAGAAACAGGGCGCGGCCTCCATCGGTGGATCCCAAGTCGAACTTCTTCGTGAGATGTTTCAGTATCTCGTACGGACGGGAAATCGGCCCTGCCAGCATGGTCGGAAAGAAGGAAGACGCGGCGAGGTAGCCCAAGTAACTCGTGGCCGCCGGAGCGTCCTTGCGATACACATCGATGGTGTACGACATCGATTGAAAAGCGTAGAAAGACAGGCCCAGGGGAAAAATCCAATCGAATCCGGACGGCGAAGGAAACAGGCTCATGTGCCGGGATAAGACGATCAGGCCAAGATTCGCGATGAGACTGATTCCGACAAGCAGGCGGCGGATTATTGATCTATTAAAGGATTCGAGTCCGAGGCCGGCGAGATAGTCAATAGTCGCGCAACTTGGGATAAGCGCAAGATAGAATAAGCCATACCTTGCACAGAAGAAGTAGTTGGCCGCCAAGACAACCGTCAGGCGGGCAAGCTTGGAGCCGGCTACCAACCAATATGCAAGTAAGACTATGGATACGAACAGGAAATACGCGGCACTGGTGGAGTGCACTTAAGCATTATATCTCACATGGTGACGGCGGCCATCGAGTTGGCAGGCGAAAGCGCCTGCCCCACCTCATCAAGCACTCAGCGTTTCGTCGAGCCAGTTGTAGATGCGGAAATCGCGATAGCCGGGCGCGTTCACCTCGCAATGCAGATCGGCGCCCTGCTCTCGCGTGAAAGCGATCAGCGATTTGGGACTGCGCAGCATGTCGAACAACTGCCGCGACTGGCCCGGGAAGAACTGCTCGGATTCAGGATCGGCCACCAGTATGGGGCAGCGGATCTCGCCGGCCAAGTCCTTCAGATTATATTCGCGTACGGCGCGAAAGGCATCGTAATACGACGAAAAGCCATAAGGGCGCATGCGAAAGTCCAGCATGATTTTCGACTTCGGATTGAGCTTGAGGCCCATCGCCATCTTCGCGTCGAAATCTTCCTTCTTGCCCTGATCGAGCGTGTCCCGCATGAAGGGCGGCAGGTTGCGGATCCAGGGATCGGCCACATTCCAGACGCCGGGGTCGAGGACGCCCGCGGCGATGCGGTGCTCGAAGGCCAGCGCCCGCCCGACCCAATATCCGCCCTGGCTGACGCCGATCAGGGCGACGTGCTTCGGGTCCACCTCGCGATGGCGCAACGCGTAGTCCGCGACCGGGGTGATGACTTTCTCCCAGTCCGGCCGGAAATACAGCTTGCGGATCCATAGGGAATCGCCCTGGCCCGGACCGTTAAAGCTGAGGCAGTTGTACCCGCGCGCCAGCCCGCCGGCTACACCTAGCACATAACTGGATACGTCCAACCCATCCGCGCCGTTATTGAGGATTACGAGCGGTCGGCGGCGGGCGGTCGCGTCCACGCGGTAAAACCAGCCGGTCAGCGCGGCGCCTTCGTAGGGGATCTCAACCCTTTCCACTGGCGGATCGAAGAGCGCGGCGGCTGCGGCCCAGCAGTCCGCATACTGGCGGAAGGTGGGGAGTAGGCGCGATGTGTCGGCGGTTCCGTCAAGGAAGCGTAGGGCGGCCGCGGAATGCTTTGCAGCCCAGAGCCAAGCCTGGCGGGCGCTCACGCGATGTCCCCGGCGGGCAGCATCCTCGGCCCATTCGCGGGCCTCGGCGCTGGCCGCGTGAAAGGCCTGGAAGGCGGATTCATGATCGCCGTCCGTGATGGCTTGCGTCAGCGCAATCAGCTTTCCAGGATTACCGACGCCGTAGTACGTTGAGCCCAAGTCGATCGAGGCGGTGAAATCGAACGAAGGATCGGTGAACAAATGTCCGCGCGCGGGCGGCGCGGCTGGCGCCGGGCTCGTCTGGCCAGCCTTGGCTGGGGCGCGTAATGAGGCTGCGGCGGCAGCGGTGCGAAGAAGTCCACGCCTGGGGATTCCTCGCTGGTTGGGAGTTTTTGGCATAGGCCGCTCCAGGGCGGCGGATCAGATCTGGCCGGGCGGAACCTTTTCAAGCCGGTCTTTGATGTTTTCCGGCAAGACTTTATTCAGCTCGCGATAGCTTTGCCGGAAGCTCTGCTTGACTTCTTCGGGCGACGCATCGGCCACCCGGCGGGCGGCATCCATGACGCAGGGCGCCAACCGGGACTGGGACAGCAGGAGCCGGGGCGGTACGGGCAGGAACGCCATTAGCGCCCAGATTGTAACCGTGGCCCAAAGCAGGCCCCGCACCACGCCGAAACCGCCGCCGAGCAAGCGGTCCAGCCAGGAAAGATCCGCCTCGCGAAAGAGCTGCGCCAGTTGCCGGCCAAAAATGGATCCCAGGATAGTGACACTACAAAACACGAGCAGAAATGCGACGACATCGGCGATTCCCTTTTGCTCGATGTGGGATCGCAGGGAAAGCGAAATCGGATGATAGTATTGGAGGCCCAAGACGAGACCTAGGACAGATGCGATGAATCCCACACCGGTCTTCGCAAAACCCGCGAGCAGACCGGAGACGATGGAGACGACCATTATCACGGCGAGCCAGATATCCAGCCAGTTCACGCCAACCTCCACTCAAAGGGTACTACGCGGCGGGGGGCGGGTTTGTTCCGCCCGGACTAATCCCCGAGGTCGATTTCGACGCCCTTGCCTTGCTGCCGGGCGCGCTGGTATGCCAGCCGAGCCGCGACCAGATCTTCCACTGCCAGGCCCAACGATTTGAATACTGTAATTTCCGATGGGGAGGCGCGGCCCGGCGCACGGCCCCCTGTGACTTCGCCGAGTTCGACGACTTGCTCCTTGGCGAAGCGGCCCTCGCGCTCGGCCATGATGATGTCACCGGATTCCTGGAAAGCGGCGGCTCTGGAATCCACCACCACGCGCGCATGCGCTAGCAAGTCCGGATCCATTTCCCGCTGATTGGGACGGCACGCTCCTACCGAAATGACATGCGCGCCGGATGATATCCAGCCACTAGCTATAACCGGCTCGGAAGAGGCGGTAGTCAGCGCGACGACATCGGCGCCGTGGACGGCTTCAGCGGCGGTTTGGCACAGCCGGATGGGAACGGCCGCTTCCGCAATGAACTTCTGGAGGTGGGCCGGCGTGGGACTCCAGGCGCGCACTTCTCGAAACGGGCGTTCGAGCGACAAAGCCGCGAGATGGCTGCGCGCTTGCACTCCGGAACCCAGAATCGAGAGCACGGCCGCATCCGCTCGGGCCAGATGGCGCATAGAGACGGCGGAGACCGCGGCGGTGCGCATCTCGGTGATGAGGCGGCCATCCATCACGGCCAGCAGCATGCCAGTTTCGGGATCGAGGAGCAGGATGGCGGCTTGGTGAGTGGCCAACCCGCGGGCCTGGTTGGCGGCGATCACGGTGACCAACTTGGCGCCCAGCACTGGCGGATCCCGCACGAATCCAGGCATGGCGGCGAAGAGCGCCGCTTCTCCCATTTCGACCACCGGGCGCACCGGCTGCACCACCTGGCCGGACGAGAATGCCGTCAGCGCGCTCTCCATCGCGCCGATCAAATCCGGCATGGGCAGAACGGCGCGAATATCGGCTTCGCTGAGGCAGAGCGTCATGAGGGTAGTCTAGCAGCGCGCGGTAGAAGGCCTGACAGGCTAGTCCGGCGGCTGTTGGCAGGCGAAAGCGCCTGCCCCACCTCGGCGAACTAGCGCAGCGTCCCGCCCCTGTGGTTCCCAGACCTCGATGGGATTGCCCTCCGGGTCGGATACGCGCGCGAACCTGCCATTGGGGTAGGCTTGCGGGTCAACCTCGACGGAGATGCCAGCGCCGCGCAGTTGCGTCGCCACGGCATCCAGGTTGCGGGCGGGAAAGTTGATCATCCAGACCTTGCCGCCATCGCCAAAATAGTCCGTCGACTCGGGGAGTGGGTCGAATGCAGTGGGGCCGGCCTCCTGCTGCCAGGGCAGTTCGTCATAATTCGACGGCACCAGCGATACTCCCAGGTGATCGTGGTACCACTGACCGAGAGAGGTAGGGTCCCGCGCGCGAAAGATATAGACCTCCGATACCTCTCACTTGTTCCATGTCGATCCTCGGTTGAATATCCGACAATTGCAAATTAAGCCGCGTCCTGGCCGCCAACTCACAGGCTGGACCGCAGCTATCGTCTTGAGAGGAAAATCACTAGCGTCGCGAGGAGAATCGAGATCGAGCAAAGAACGATTGTGTTCCGCTTTCCCCACCGGCGGAAGTAAGACAATGAGTTGGGCAGCGGCGGCAGAAACAGGCGCAATAAAACCAAGAAAACAACCAGCGCAATCGTTCCGATCAATGCCATGCTGTGTTGAGGGTATCACATTGTTGCGCGAACGTGGCCAGGTTGCTGGCGCGGTAAATTCAGTGTGTGAAGGAGCTTCGAGCGTTAACCCCGGAGGAGTTCGCGCGGGCGGCGGAGAGACTGCGGAATCCCCCTCCCGGCAGCCGCATCGAGGCGGCTAAGAAATACGGCATCGATTTGACGCTGCTGATCGGCCAGTTAAGGCTCACGCCGGCAGAGCGGGCGCGCCAAATGCAGGAAGTATCGGAAGCGGCGGAACGAGTTCGGGGTGCCGCTCGTAAGCCCAAGCGATGAGCGTCGATACCGCAGTCCAGTTGCTGGTTGATGCGGGCGTAGAGTTTGTGATTATTGGCGGGTGGAGCGCGATCCTCCACGGCCCCGACAACGGCGGCACCGATCTCGACCTTGTGTTTCTCACGTGCGCCCGATAACTCGCATCGTCTGTTACAGGCGTTGGCGCCCTTCCGTCCTCTTTCGCGGGACTTGCCAGAAGGTTCGCCGTTCAATTGGGATGGAGCGACCTTGCGGAATGGCACGATCCTCAAATTAGATACCGACTTGGGCCCAATTGATTTGCACGCCGAGGTCAGCGGCTTAGACGCATTCGAAGAGGTGAAGGCAGGGTCAATCACTGTGGAAGCGTTCGGAAGGCGCGTGCGGACCCTGGACCTCAAGAGCCTCATCAAGGCCAAGCGGGCGGCAGGCAGGGCGAAAGACATCCAAATCCTCCCCGAACTGGAAAGCCTCCTGGAAGCCGAAGAACCGTAGCCCCCCACCGCTGGCTTAAAATAGCTTAATAAGCGCCCCGCGGGGTTGCGCGCCGCCTGTCTACGCGAAACGCGCGCGCCTAAAGCCGGCGAAACCGGCCATACCCGTCCGGGCGTCTATGTTGTTCTCCGCGCGAGGTGTGGCGGGATGGCGCAGACCGGGAAACCTCAGCAGGGCCGTATCAACGGCCAGATCATCATCGACCAGCTTGTACGCAACATGGAACTGGGGCAGTTCGAGATGGGCTACAGCGTCCTGGTACCGTGCATTTTCAGCATCTACCTGCATCCGGACGATTACACGCGCCTGGCTAGCATCCAGGACCTCATCAGAGAAGATGCCGGCCGCGCTCTGGCCGCCCGCCTGGCGGAGTGGAACAGCAAGCCGCCGCTGTTCAAGCGCGGCAAGAAGCAGAAGCTCTACCGCATCGCGCGTCACGACTGGTGGCTGGAGTTCTTCGCCGATAGCGAAGACGTGGTGCCGGCCGGCGACGTGGAGATACACTCCGAGCTGAACGACGTGCCGCAACCCGGATATCGCGGCGTCAAGACCACGCTGATCGATCGCGAAACTTCCGTCACCTCGTCGCGCGTGGCGCGCGACCGCACGCTCACGCGCCGTAACGCGGACAAAGTCTTCGCGGAGATCCGCTACGAGGACGATTCCGGCCCGCAAAGCTATTTCGTCACGCAGAATGAAGTGACGATTGGCCGGGGCGGCGAGGATCTCTCGGTGGATCTGCCGTTGTATACCAACGATGAAGTCTCGCGCGAGCATCTGCGGCTGCGGCGGGATCCCGCCACGGGCGGTTTCACGGTGGCCGACAACAGCCGCAACGGCACGTGGCTGAACGGCCGTAAACTGGCGCGCGGGGTGGAGGAGCCGCTGCCGGACCGCGCGCGCATACAGGTGGCGGAAGTGATCACTCTGTCGTTCGAGGTGAAGAGGTAAGCATGCCTCAGCCGTACGCATTCCACATTCCTTTCGTGCTGATTTTCCTGGCGTTCGTGGTGTGCTTCATCGTCGTGCACATCGTGCGGCAGCGCGGCTGATATGGGGGTCGCGGTCCAGTGGCGCTCGGGGGTCGCTAGCGATACAGGCTTGGTGCGCACGTCCAACGAGGACCGCTATTGGATCGACGACGAAAACGGGATCTTTCTGGTGGTCGATGGAGTGGGCGGACATGCCGCGGGAGAGACGGCCGCGGAGACCGCAGTCGATAGCATCCGCGAAGAACTGCGTGACGCTGCAGGCAGCGCGGAGGAGCGCGTACGCCGGGCCATCGCGCGGGCCAACAACCGGATTTTCGAAATCGCCGGAGATTCCGAGGATCTGCACGGCATGGCCTGCGTGCTTACGCTGGTCCTGGTGGATTCGAGCGAGGTGGTGATCGGCCACGTAGGCGATTCCCGCCTGTACCTGATCTGGAACGGCGCGATACGCAAGCTCACGTCGGATCATTCGCCGGTTGGAGAGGACGAAGATGCGGGCGAGTTGACCGAAGAGCAGGCCATGCTGCATCCCCGCCGCCACGAGGTTTTCCGGGACGTGGGCACGCATCCGCATGAGGCCGGCGACGATGGATTCATCGAGATCCGTCATTGCCACTTCAAACCGGATGCGGCTTTCCTGTTGTGCAGCGATGGGTTGAGCGACCTGCTCCCCTCGGCTGCCATACGAGACATCATCGAGCGCTACGACGGCGATCCGGCGCAGGTAGCGAGCGATCTGGTGGAGGCCGCCAACGAGGCCGGCGGCAGGGACAACATTACGGCGCTGTTCGTGGCCGGCAGCGAGTTCCGGGGCCGCGAGGGAGCCAGGGGGCTCGGCGGCATGCTGGAAGCGCGCGAACGCCATTCGACTACGCGCATGCGCGGGGAACCGGCCGCCGAATCCCGCTCGCGGCTGCGATTTCTGACGGGCCGCGTGGCTTTTCTGATGTATGGATTGGTGCTGGGCGTCGTTCTGGGCATCCTGCTGTGGGCCCTGCTGCTTACGGTGAAAGGTTGAGTATGCAGCCAGCCACGCGCTTCGGCCCCTACGAGATCATACGCCGGCTGGGCAAGAGCATGAACGATGTGTACCTGGCGCGGGACACGCGCGAGGACCGGCAGGCCGCGCTGAAGCTGATCAAATCCGGCCCGGATGCGGTCTCGCGACTGATCCTGGAGTCCGAGCGCCGCGGGGCCGCGATCCAGCAGCGCCTGCGGACCCTGGATCCGCGGGTGATCGAAATTTACGAATATGGCGATCTGGACGGTTATTTTTATGTCGCCATGCAGTATGTGGAAGGCCGCAATTTGGCGGAGGCGCTGAAGGGCGACGGGCGCATGAGCGCGTATCGGGCGGCGCATATCGCCATGGAAATTTGCGGGCAGCTTGCGAAGTTCCATGGCTTCCAGCCAGGCGACGGCACCACCACATCGGTGGTGCATGGCGACATCAAGCCTTCGAACATTCATTTGGGTTTGAATGAAACCGTTCGCCTGCTGGATTTCGGGATCGCCAAAGCGCTGCGGCCGAATCACGATTTTACGTTTCACAATTTCGGGAGTCCCAGCTACTGCTCGCCGGAACGCCTGGGCCGTTCGCTGTTGGATCAGCAAGCCGACCTGTGGGCGGTGGGCGTGACGCTCTACGAGATGGTCGCCGGCGCGCCGCCCTACCAGGCCGAGGATACGCGGAAGCTGGAGAGGCTAATCCAATCGCGGCGGCCGCCGCGCGCGCTGCCTGCGAGTTGCCCGCGTCCGCTCAAGGCGATCATCACGAAAGCGCTGGCGCCGGATGCGGGGCGGCGTTACCCGTCGGCCGCGGCATTTGGCGGCGATTTGAAAGCGTTTTTGGAAGGCCAGGAGCCTGCGGCCGAGAAGGAGATGCGCCGCCCGTGGGAACCCAATCCGACGCGCGAATCCGGGCGCACGTCGAAGCCGCGGCGAGCTGCGCCGGCGCCGAAGGCCGTGCGGATCGCCAAAAATGTGGCGAGTGGACTGGCCTGCGTGCTCGCCGGCATGCTGCTCTTTATGGGGACCAGCTACTTTGCCCGCTATTGGACCGCCAGCCGGCAGCTCCGCGCCAACCTGGATTACGCGCGCCGTTCGGTGGCCGACATCAACGCCGACTGGTCTTCCTACCAGGATCTGCTGAGGCAGTTCGGCTTCCTCGGCAAGTATTCGCCGGTGGACCGGCTGCGCGGGCCGCTGCGCCTGGCCTACCAGCAGGCCGGCGCGCAGGTGCTCGACAGTTACGATCGAAGCTCCGATGCGGACGTGCGCCATTTCGATTGGCAGAAAGCGGAGATCTGCCTGACGCGGGCGATGGATCTCGGGGCGAGCGATCGGGAAATGCACGCCAAGCTTGATCTGGCGCGGGGATATGACACTCTACAACGCACGGACCTGCGCGACAACGCTCGCGACCGGTTTGCCGAAGCCGCAAGTGACATGCCCCTGTGGCCCGATCCGCATGTGGGCCTGGCGCGAATTTATCTTCTCGATTCGCAGCCCGATCGTGCGCTGGCGGAATTCCGCATCGCCGAGCATCTCGGCTATCGGATGGGCGCGCGGGAGAACGCGCAGCGGGCCGATGCCTATCGTATGCGCGCCTTCGACGAACTGCAAGCCGGAAATTCAACCGTGGCGCGCCGGGATTTCGATGCGGCACACAGCTTGAACACCGGCATACAGATTCCGGATATTCCGCCGCCCGAGGCGCCGCCCGCGCACGTCCGGCATACGAGGTCGCGCCGATGGCGGTAACCGCTGGCAGGCTTGTAGGGCAGAGCCCCTGGTTTGCGTGGGTCCCCCTGGATCCGCTGCGCGGCCAGCCGACGAGGCGTCGGCTGCGGTCCAGGGGGACCGCCCCACTGAGGTGTCACAGAAGTGGGGCAGCCAATCCTGGCTGCCGGGCAAGAGTGCCTGCGCCACGGGCCGAGGCGACTCCGTGATGCGCACGAAGAGTTGGGAGGCCGCGGCGCCAAGCATTGTGCCACGGACATCGGTGCGCGCGCCTGGAGTGCTCTGGCTGGCCGGCGCATCGGTCCTAGTCGCGTGCGGCCTCGCCTTTGTGTACGCCGCCAAAACGCAAAACTTCGCCGATGTTGCGGACCGGCTGCGCCATGGCGATGTGCTGAATCTCAGCGCGGTGTCCGCCGCGGATCAATTACTGCCGTTTCTCGACGTCATCCAGGATCGCGAGCAGCGCCAGGCCGCCGCCGAGAAGACCTTCATATTTCTGAGCTCCGCGCGGCCGTTACGCAATGTGGGCACGCTTTCACGGTTGCGCCACGAGCGCAAACCGCTGCTGCCTGTATCCAAACTTAAGGCGATGTGGGTGGTGCGTTCACCCGCGGAGTTCCGGCGCGAGTTCCTGAGTTGGTGCGCCCTCTACTTCGCCGGCTTCTACCTGGTCTGGATCGCCTGGCGCTTGCGCCATTTTGCGGGCGACCTCGCGATTCTGCCGGCGCTGCACCTGCTCTCCGGCATCGGCTTGATCCTGATGGTAAGCCTGCACGATCCGCTGCGCGATACGCTCGAATTCCGCAAATTCGCGCTGGGGGTATTTCTGGGCTGCCTGTTGTTGCTCCTGCCGCTGATCCGCGCACTCGACTATCGCCGGTTGGCGGACTGGATCTACACGCCGCTGCTGGCCGCATTCGTACTATTCGCGCTGCTGCTGCGCTTCGGCACGGGTCCGGGCACGAGCGATAACAAGGTCAACCTGGGGCCGTTTCAGCCAGTCGAAGTCATCAAGATCCTGGTCGTTCTTTTTCTGGCCGGATACTTCGCGCGGAATTGGGAGCGGCTGCGGGACCTGCGCCAAAAGAGTCTGCGGCATTTAGGCGTGCCGCGCCTGGCGCATGTGCTGCCAGTGGCCTGCGCGGTGGCGACGGCCATCCTGCTGTTCTTCGTGCTGAAGGACCTGGGCCCCGCACTGGTTCTCTTCTTTCTCTTTCTCACGATGTTTTCCGTGGCGCATGGCCGGCCGGGCCTGGCAATATTGGGGATCGGCACCATGGTCGCGGCTGTCGTGGTGGGCTACCACCTCGGCGAACCGCGCACCGTGGTGGAGCGCATCAACATGTGGCTCTCGCCCTGGGACAACGACGTGCACGGGGGCAACCAACTGTCGCACGCGCTCTGGGCATTTTCGACCGGCGGCCTGTGGGGCTCCGGCCCGGGCTATGGCGATCCAGGCATGATTCCGGCGGGGAACACCGATCTGGTGCTGCCAGGCATCGGCGAGGAATGGGGCTTTGCAGGCGTGGTGAGTGTGTTTCTGCTGTTCGGGTTTTTGATCTACCGCGCATTTCGCATCGCGCTGCGGGCGGTGTCCGATTACGCTCTTTTCCTGGCGCTGGGCCTGGCGTCTCTGCTGGCGTTCGAGATGTTGCTGATCTCCTCTGGAGTGCTCGGCGCGCTACCGCTTTCCGGAGTAGTTTCGCCGTTTCTGAGCTCTGGAAACACAGCCATGCTGGCGAACTTTTTCGTTTTCGCGGTGCTGCTGGCGATCTCCGCGGGCAAATCCGCGCCGGAGGGGCACGAGCTATTCCAGTGGCCAGTGCGCTGGTCCGGCGCGGCGCTGGCGGCGTGCGGGGTGGTGTTGGTTTCGTTTGCAGCGCGCTACCAGGTGGTGTACGACCGCGAGTACCTGGCCCGCGACACGCGCGTATTCGAAGACGACGGCGTGAAGCGCGCACAGCACAATCCGCGCATCAATTCCATCGCCCGCGAGATCCCGCGCGGCGACATCTACGACCGTAACGGCGTCCTGCTGGCCACCAGCAACTGGAAAGCGCTCGTCGACCGGCGCGCGCAATACCAGGCTCTGGGGATCGCGATCGATGACGCCTGCTCGCGCCTGGACTCGCGGCATTATCCTTTTGGCTCGGCAACCGAGCATTTCCTGGGCGACATGCGCACCGGCGAAAAGTTCCATGCGCCGAACGCTTCGCTGGTCGAGCACGATTCCAACGCGCGCCTGCAAGGCTACCAGTATTCCGATCTGGTGGCGCTGGTGCGCTATCGCCATCAGCCGGGCAATCCTGCGCTACGCAGCCTGCTGGCGCGCGACCGCGATGTGCACACCACCCTTGATATACGGCTGCAGATGCGGGCGGAGGAGATCCTGCGCACGCACCTGCAAAAGGCGAACAAGGAGAAAGGCGCGGCGGTGGTGATGGACGCGCGCACGGGGGACGTACTGGCGATGGTCAGCCTGCCCGCGCCGGCGCCACCCGCCGCGCGCAGTGCCACGCCTTCGGACGATGAGTTGCTCGATCGCGCGCGCTACGGACAGTATCCACCCGGCTCGACGTTCAAGCTGGTCACCGCCATGGCCGCCCTGCGCCTGGACCCGGACTTCCGGTATCGATCGTTCACTTGCCGGCGCCTGGGCGATGGGCGCGTTGGAGCCGTGGTAACGGGCTGGCGGCGGCCTATCCGCGACGACATCAAAGACAAGGCGCACGGCACATTGCAAATGGAGCATGCCATACAGGTCTCCTGCAATGCCTATTTCGCGCAGCTCGGAACTTACGTGGTGGGAGCGCAGGCGCTCAAAGATACCGCCGAACTGCTGGATATCCCCGCCGGCGAACTGCCGGAGCTGCAAGCCGCGCTGCCGTTCGCGTCCTACGGGCAGGGCCCGTTGTTGATCACGCCGTTCAAGATGGCGCGCGTCGCGGCCACCATCGCGGCGGGCGGCGGCATGCCGCAAGGCCGATGGTTGCTTGACGAAAGTAACCCCCGGCAGGACGCGCCGCGTACGATTGTGCCGGAGGAACCGGCGGCGTTCATCGCCGGCGCGATGCGGCTGGTAGTGACCAGCGGCACGGCCCGTCACGCCATGGCGGGAACGCCCGTCAATCTGGCCGGCAAGACAGGCACCGCGCAGATTGGCGAGGGCGAGCCGCACGCCTGGTTCGCGGGCTTCGCGCCGTATGACGGCGATGCCACGCATCGCATCGCGTTTGCGGTGTTGGTGGAGCACGGAGGGTACGGCGGCCAGGTGGCCGCGCCCATCGCGCGTGAGATCATGGAGGCCGCGCAGGAATTGGGATTAGTGCCATGACGTGGCGCAGGCACTCCTGCCGCCGCAAACATTATCGGTTTATCAAATGAACCTTGCAGACTTCTTCGAAAGATTCGGGCGCACCGTCTTCGAAGCTCCCTTCGCGCACGGGCAGGCCGACGAGCCGCCTGAAGTGGCCGAGATCCGCCTGGCCATCCTGGACCAGGTCCGCCAAAAAAGCTACCGCTCGGGCGGCAGGAAGGTGTTCCCATTCAACCTGGTTCACATCCACCTGCGCGGCATCGAAGACAGCCGCGCGCCAACCTTCACGGGCAAGTTCTTCCGCAAATACTTCGAGGAGGAGCTGCGCCACAGCCTGGATAAAGACGAGTGCCGCTATCCGGAGGATTTGCGGGTACAGGTGCACGCTTTGCGGGAACTTCCTGCGCCCGGCCAGGAATGGTTGTGGGTGGAGATCGAGTCGCAGGAGAGCCCCGCCGCCCCACCGAGCCGCACCGCCAAGTTGATCGTGGTGGAAGGCAAAGCCAACCAGGCGGAGATCACGCTCTCAAAAGCCCGCACCAACATCGGCCGCGCGGTGGATGTGTACCGATCCGAAGGACTCCTCCGCCGCAACGATCTGGCCTTCACGGAAGATACCGAGATCAACCGCACGGTCTCGCGCGAGCACGCGCACATCGTCTACGACAAAGCCGCCGCCGAATACCGGCTGTTCAACGATCGCTGGTACAAGCGGGACAAAGCCGGTGCGCCAGCCCCTTCCACCTGGATCGTGCGCGACGGCCTGAGTCAGGAGGTGCACCGCACCTCACGCGGGACGAGGCTGGAATCGGGGGACGAGATCCATTTTGGCAAAGCCGTGGTGCGTTTTCAGCTCAAGTGATCCTCGGAGTCGAGGCGGCGCCTGCAACCTGCGCCTTGTGGGAATCATCTACACAGTGGTACAGTTGGCTGTTCCGGTACTAATACTTGCGATCTAAATTACATTACTACGCTCTTGTCCTCTTTGCTTTGTGCGGCGGAATACTGAGCGCAGCGCCCGAGGATACGCCGGATGCTGTCGTGCAGAATTACGCGGCTGCATCCCAAGAGCAGGCGCGTGTGATGCAAGGCGCAACGATGGAAGTAGAAATTGAAGCATCGCTGCCCAAACTCAAGAAGCACGGCCGGTTGCGCGCGCTGCGCCGCATTTCCAGGCTGGGCCGGATCACCTACGAAGCGCTCCATTTCGAAGGTGACAATACCATCAAAACGAACGTAATCGCACGCTATCTCGCCGCCGAAACCCAATCGCAGTCCACCGAGCCGGATGCGTTAGCTGTCACCCCGGCCAACTACAAATTCAAGTACAAAGGCCTTGCCCAGAACGGCGACTCGAACGTGCAGGTATTCGCCGTGACGCCACGGCATAAAAAGGTGGGTTTGTTCAAAGGTGAAATCTGGATCGATGCCAACACGTACCTGCGCGTGCGGGAATCCGGACGGCTGGTCAAGAATCCTTCCATCTTTTTGAAGAAGATCGAATTTGTGAGAGAGTATGAAATTCGGGACGGAGTTTCGGTCCCGCTGCAGATCCATAGCGTGGTGGAGACGCGGCTGGTGGGCCCCGCGGAGCTGACCATCAATTTCCGGAACGTGTCATTAGCGGAAGGCCCCAGGCGGGCGAGCCTGGTGGACGTGGACGATCAATAACGCTTCGCTCGCCCAGTGACCATTCATGAGAACACTGTTTCTGAATCCACCTTCCTTTGAAGGCTTCGACGGAGGCGCCGGTTCACGCTGGCCTGCGGCGCGGGAGATCGAATCCTACTGGTATCCCGTGTGGCTGTGCTATCCGGCCGGCATGCTGCCCGATAGCAAGGTGGTGGATGCGCCCCCGCACAAGATCTCCATCGAGCAGACCGTGCGCATGGCGGGGGATTTCGAACTGCTAGTGCTGTTCACTTCCACGCCGGGATTTCACGTGGACGTGAAGATGGCGGAAATGATGAAGGACGCCAACCCCAAATTGAAGGTGGCTTTCGTCGGGCCTCCCGTCACCGTGGAGCCGGAGAAATCGCTGCGCACCTCGCCGGCCATCGATTTCGTGGTGCGCCGCGAATTCGATTATCAGATCGCGAGCTACGCCAAGGGCAAGCCCATTGAGGAACTGCCGGGCGTCAGCTTCCGCAAGAACGGCCACATCGTGAATAACCCGGAAGCCGCGGCCATCGAGAATCTCGACGAGCTGCCGTGGGTCACCAAGGTTTATGCGCGAGATTTGGACGTGAGGCGCTACAACGTCCCGTTCCTGCTGAATCCTTTTATCTCGCTCTACACCTCGCGCGGCTGCCCGGCCATGTGCACGTTCTGCCTGTGGCCGCAGACGCACTCGGGGCACCGCTGGCGGCTGCGCTCGTCCGACGACATCGCGCGCGAAGTGGCGTACGCCAAAGAAACCTTCCCCTATGTCAAGGAAATCTTCTTTGACGACGACACTTTCAATTATCAGAAGGCGCGCACCATCGAGCTGTGCAAGAAGCTCAAACCGATCGATTTCACGTGGTCCTGCACGTCGCGCGTGACCACCGATTACGACACGCTCAAGGCCATGAAGGAAGCCGGCTGCCGGCTGTTGATCGTGGGCTACGAATCCGGCGATCAGCAGATTTTGAAGAACATCAAGAAGGGCGCCACCATCGACATGGCCGTGCGGTTCACTGAGAACTGCAAGAAGCTGGGATTGGTGGTGCATGGCGATTTCATCATCGGACTGCCGGGCGAAACGCGGGAGAGCATACGCAAGACCATCGACTTCGCCAAGCGCCTGGACACCGAGACCATACAGGTTTCGATCGCGCACCCTTATCCCGGCACGGAGTTCTACGAATACGTCAAGCAAAACAATTTGATCACCATCGACGCGATGACGGATGATACCGGGCACCAGCTACCGAACATCAGCTACCCTGGTCTGGATCGCGGCGAACTGGTGGAGTGGGTCGAGCGCTTCTACGGCGAATACTACTTCCGCCCGCGGGTGGTGTGGCGCGTGGTGCGTAAGGCGATCTTCGATTCCTCCGAGCGGAAGCGCCTGACTAAAGAGGCGCGCGAATACATGGCGCTGCGCTCCAAGCGCAAGAGATTCGTGGCCTCCGAGCGCACCAAATCCGGGGATACGCGGGCGGCGGCGGCAACCGCGACTTCAGGCGATTAGGGCACGATGAATGTGCACGCCGCGCGACTGCGACCGAAGACCCGGGCGTTCACCGCGCTGGCCGTCCTGAGCAGCGTCTTTGGCAATTTCTCCTTGAGCTGGGGCGTCCGCCAGGTAGGAAGCCTGGTTTCGTTATCGCCCCTTACCTACGTGCGCGCGATGTTCAACCCCTGGGTGGCGCTGGGCGTTTCGCTCTTGATCGTTTGGCTTTTCTCCTACATGACCCTGTTGAGCTGGGCGGATCTCAGCTACGTGCTGCCGGTGACCTCCATCGGATACGTGTTGTCGGCCCTGGCGGGGAGACTGTTCCTGCACGAGGACATCTCGCACTGGCGCTGGGCGGGCATTCTGTGCATCGTGGCGGGCGTGGCGCTGGTGGCGCGCACCGCTCCGTATCGATCGGGAGCGACGCCATGAAATGGCTGCTGGTGGGCGTAATCGTGGCGGCGACGGCGGTCGCCGAACTGCTGCAGGCCATGGCCATGAAGCGGCACGGCGAAATCCGCGATTTCCGGCCGGGCGCGATCGGACGCCTGGTGGCCCTGCTGGCGCGCAATAAGTACATCTTGATTTCGTTCGGGGCGCTGGCGGTTTCCTTCTTTGCGTTCATGGCGTTGCTGTCGGTCGCGGACCTCAGCTTCGCAGTGCCGGCCACGGCCGCCAGTTACGTGCTCGAAAGCGTGCTGGCCAAGTATCTGCTTCAGGAGCATGTCAGTCCAGGACGCTGGGCCGGCGCCTGGCTGGTGGCCTGTGGCGTAGCGATGCTGTCGCTGTGATCTGGCTGGCCGTCCCCGCCATTGCGTCGGCGGCATACTGGCTGCTGGTGGTAGTGGCGGCTCGTTTCCGAAGCTTCGAAAAGATCGTGCGGAATGCCGGGTTGACAGGCGAAAGCGCCTGTCCCACCCCGGGCGTCTCCATCCTCAAGCCGGTGCGCGGCCGCGATCCGCACTTTTACGAAGCCATACGCTCCCACGCCGTTCAGGACTACCCGCAATACGAGATCCTGTTCGGCATCAGCGACCTCGATGATCCCGCAACGCAGGACATCCGCCGCCTGATCGCCGAGTTTCCCGAGCGGAACATACGGCTGATCGCTGCCCACACGAAACTGCCGAACGGCAAAGTCGGCGTGCTCGTGGACTTGACCGCCGAGGCGCGCTATCCGCTCCTGCTGGTGAACGACAGCGACATTCGCGTGCCGCCGGATTATCTGCGCCAAGTGACCGCCACGCTGGAGCAGCCCCAAACCGGGCTGGTCACCTGCCTCTACCGCGCACAGTCCGATCGCTGGCCGGGCCGCTGGGAAGCGCTGGGCGTAGCCACCGAATTCGTCCCGAGCGTGCTGGTCGCGCGTATGCTCGGCTCGGGAGAATTTGCGCTCGGCTCAACCTTGCTATTGCGCGCCGAGGACCTGCGCCGCATCGGCGGTTTCGCAGCTATCGGAGACTACCTGGCGGACGATTACCAGCTTGGACGCCGCATACGCGATCTCGGCCTGCGCGTCGAATTTGCGCCAACGGTAGTGTATACCCACCTCACGGGCGATAGCTGGAGGCAGGTCTGGCGCCATCAGCTTCGCTGGTCGCGCACCATTCGCATATCCCGGCCAGGCGGCTATTGCGGCTACCTGGTGACCCACGCGACGTTCTGGTCGCTGGTGGCGTTTGCCGCGGGCGCCTGGCCGGCTGGCGTGGCTGCATTGTTGATGCGCATGGCCGCCGGAATTTGGGTGGGCCGCGGCGTTCTGCGCGATTCTTCCGTGGCCCGGTATGCCTGGCTGATCCCCTTCCGCGATCTTTGGGGCTTCGCCATCTGGCTCTCCGGGCTGTTCGGTACCACCGTCGAGTGGCGGGGGATACGACTGAAGATCACATCCGATGGTAAAATAATAACGGACCTTTAAGTCCTGGAGTTATTTGACCGGAGGTTATCGTGATCATCCTTCTCTTCGGGCCGCCCGGCTGCGGCAAAGGCACGCAGGCGGCATTCATCGCGCGGCGCTTCCATATTCCAGCCATCTCCACTGGCGAGATGTTCCGGGCCGAATGCAAAGCCGGCACGGATCTCGGCCGGCTGGCGTGCTCCATCCTGAAATCAGGAGGCCTGGTCGACGACGCCGTCGTGGACCAGATCGTGGCTGGCAGAATCCGTCAGCCGGACTGCGCTTCCGGCTTCCTGCTGGACGGCTATCCGCGCACGCTGGAGCAGGCCACATTCCTCGACGGCTTATCGCAAGAGCTGGGTCTGCCCAAGCCCATCGCCATTCTTCTGGACGTGCCCGCCCAGGTGCTGGTGCCGCGCATCACCGCCCGCCGCCAGTGTGGCACGTGCGGACGCATCTACAATATGCTGTCGCAGCCCCCCAAGGTTGGCGAAATCTGCGATGACGATCATACGCCGTTGATCCGCCGCGAGGACGACACCGAGGAAACCATCCTGGCGCGGCTGAAGGCTTACCACGACGCCACCGGCCCGATGATCGCGTATTACGCCAATGGCGGATGCTGTCGCGTGGATGCCACCGGCACGCCGGAGCAGATCTCGCGGGAGATTGAGCAACTGCTGGACGCTGAGCTCGTTTCCTGCTAAGCGCTACGCTTTAAGCGGGCGTCCGCGTTAGCTTCGCCGCAGCTACACCCACACTGAACAACACAGGGTTGACACCGTTTCGAGAAGGGTGTCATTTTGAAGACTGTGCAAACGGCAGACCCATAAGATTCGGCCGAGGCGGATGGCGTGGAGGGACGTTGTGGTTGAGGTCATACTCAAGCGATTCGAGAACCCGGACGAAACGCGGATCTTTCCGAAAGGCAAATTCGAGATTATTCATGTCGGCGGCATCGCAATTGGCCGGGCAACGTACGAGCCTGGGTGGCGCTGGTCGGAGCATGTCGGCCGCGCCGTTGGCAGCCGCTCGTGTCAAGTTGAACACGTGGGCATCGTCATGTCGGGCAGAGCGACAGCAGCCATGGATGACGGTACGGTCTTCGAGATGAAGCCGGGCGACGTGTTCTACATTCCACCCGGACATGATAGCTGGGTTGTCGGGGACGAGCCTTACGTCTCGATTCATTTGCTGGGCGCGAACGCATATGCCAGCCACTGCGCAACGACAAAGTAACCGTGAGATCCACAGGACTGCTACTGGCTTCCTCGGATGATCGACCCAGGCGCGGCACGTGGCGATTGGCGCCCAATCTCGTCCGGGAATGGAGGTCGTCCAAAACCCCTGAAGCCGGATCTGAAACGCACCGCCCGGCGTGGGGTTGGCGCCAATCACGTCAACTCCCCGCCTTGCGCTCCACATGCCCGCCAAACTGATACCGCATGGCCGACAGCAGCTTATCCGCAAAATCCTGCTCGCCGCGAGAGCTGAAGCGCTGGTAGAGCGCGGCGCTTAAAACGGGCGCGGGCACGGATTCGTCGATCGCCGCCGTCACGGTCCAGCGGCCTTCGCCGGAATCGGAGACGCGGCCCGAAAAGCCGGCTAGATCCGGCTGTTCCAGCAACGCTCTGGCGATCAGGTCCAGCAGCCAGGAAGCCACCACGCTCCCACGCCGCCAAACCTCGGCGATGTCCGCCAGGTTCAGGTCGAATTGATAATCATCCGGATGGCGCATCGGCGCGGTTTCCGCATCCGCGCTCTGCGTTTGCTTGCCCGCATTGGCATGTTTCAGGACGTTGATGCCCTCGGCGAAAGCCGCCATGAGGCCGTATTCGATTCCGTTGTGGACCATCTTCACGAAGTGCCCGGCCCCCGACGGCCCGCAGTGCAGATAGCCTTCTTCGGCGGTGCCGCTGGATTTCTCGCGCCCTGCTGTACGCGGTATGTTTCCGCGGCCGGGCGCCAGAGTCTTGAAGATCGGATCGAGATGCGCGACGATCTCGCGTTGGCCGCCGAGCATCAGGCAATAGCCGCGCTCCAGTCCCCAGATGCCGCCGCTGGTGCCCGCATCGACGTAGTGCAGGCCCTTGGCGGCCAGTTCCCCCGCGCGCCGTATGTCATCGATGTAGTACGAATTGCCTCCGTCTATGATAATGTCGCCGCTCGCCAGGCCGGCGGATAGATCCGCGAGCGTGCCATCCACGGCGGCGGCCGGAACCATCAACCACACCGCGCGCGGCGGCGTCAGCTTCTTCACAAAATCGTCGAGCGAGGCTGCCCCCACGGCGCCTTCGCCTGCGATCCCGCTCACATTGGCGGCATTCTGATCAAACGCGACACACTGGTGCCCGCCACGCATCAGGCGGCGCACCATATTGGCGCCCATACGCCCCAGACCGATCATCCCAAGCTGCATAGAAGTCCCCTCAGGATCAGCGTAGCGCACCTGGTGGGGGGCAGGCGCTTTCGCCTGCCAACCGTTAGTTCTACAAGGACGTTAGCTCTTGCCGGACGTCTCCGTGTCGCGCGCTTTCATGCTCAGGATCAGCGTTGCGCACTCTACCGGGTTGACAGACGAAAGCGTCTGTCCCACCCCTGCTGAAAGATTTGGAGCCTGGTGGGGCAGGCGCTTTCGCCTGCCAACCGTTAGCTCTACAGGGACGCTAGCTCTTGCCGGACGTCTCCGTGTCGCGCGCTTTCAGGAACAGGTCCACCGAGTTCTTGTCGATGATGGTGACACCGGTATCGAGCGATCGTGGAATGCGGGCGAAGGGATCTTCCGCCCAGTTGGCGCCCAGACGGCTGAGCGGATGGTGGTGCAGATCGCCCAACATCTTCACCCCGGTGAAGGCCATGGTGAACGGCTTCTGCGCGACTGTTGCCGCGATCACGCCCTTCTGCACCCATTCGAGCGTGCCCTGATCGGTATCCATCGCCACGATCAGTTTGTCGTGCATGTTCGCGCGGTTGACAACCTCGGCCACTTCCTTGCCCGCGATGGCCTCCAGACACACGAAAGCGTCCACCTTCTTGGGCTCCTTATCCAGGATAGCGGCGGCCGTGTCGAAAGCGGTTTGGGGCTTACCCTGGATGTCCACGACGTCGACAATCTTGATTCCGGGCTGCTCCTGGAAGGCTGCCTGGTAGCCGTGCAGGCGCTCGTCGAGGTTGGCCTGGCCCGGCATGGTGAGGACAACAACGTTGCCCTTACCTTGGAGCAACTTGGCGGCCAGCCGCCCGCCCATCTGACCCGCCTCGTAGTTATTGGTTCCGATAAAGGTCAGCCGCTTGCTCAGCGGGGCATCGGAATCCATGGTAATGACGGGGATTCCGGCGTCCACCGCGGCATCGATATCCGCCGCCATCAGGTTCGCATCGGCCGTAGAGACCAGGATACCGGAGGGTTTCAGTTTGGCGATCCGGCGGAACTCCTCCTGCTCGGCTTTGGGATCGTAACCGTCCGGCCCCACCATCTCGGCCTGGACGTGCATGTCGCTGGCGGCGCGCATCAGGCCCGCATTCGCGGTCTGCCAATAGGGCACCTTGATGTTGACCGAAACCAGGTAGTACTTCTCGTCGGGGCTGTGCTCGCCGGCGCAACTGGCCAGCAGCAGCAGAGCGCATACGCTGAGCAACAACAGCGATTTGGTTGAAAAGCGCATAGAGTCCTCCGTCGAGAGCACTATACTATCTGTTTGCGCCGGGCACAAGCGGGTGCCTGCCGTTCTGCATTATGCAGCACGTCACGCTCGCCGCCGCCTTTTCTTGGCACCCGCTGCACCGCTTTCTCGAAGAATCGGGAGCGGGGCGTGCGGGCCGGTTCGCGGTGAGCCGATGAACGGGCCGGAAATCTGTTCACCCGCCGCGGCGCGAACTAAAGATCAATCCGGTTATCGCCGATTTGGGTATATGAGCTGGCGCTCAACGCGCGAACTTCATAAATAGGGACTGCCATGACGATCGGTAAGAAAGTAATCGCTGCTTCCGCCGGAAGCGTGGTGCTCTGTACAGTCGTAGCGCTGATGGTGCAGAAGATGGTCATTCGCAGCCAGGGCATTGAATTGACACGCAACACAATGCGGGCGGCCGTCGTGGCAGCGGAGAACATGCGCGCCTCGATTTCAGCGCTCCAGACTAAAGGCGCGTTCGACAACGCCGGCCTGTTGCGGTCTGCAAAGAACGGAGCGGATTTCCGGCAAAGCACCCTCTATGCTACCGTCCCCGTGGTGGCTGCGTGGAACTCGATTTCCGTGGTCGCGCGCCAGGAGGGCTTCGAGTTTCGGATACCCAAACGTCACGCCCGTAATCCCCACAACGAACCAACGCCTGAAGAATCCGCAATCCTGGACTCGCTCGAAAAGAACGGCCAGGAGGAGTACTTCGCCGCCGACCGGGCATCCAACCTGATTGTCTATGCACGGCCCATCCGCCTGACGGCTGATTGTTTGCGCTGCCATGGCGACCCGGCGAACAGCCCCACACACGATGGCAAAGATATTCTAGGATTTCCCATGGAAGGCTGGCGGGAGGGCGAGATACACGGCGCTTTCGTTTTGCAGGCCCATTTGGACCAAGTGAGCCTCGTCGCTTCGGCGCGCGCCCAATCGAGGGCCATCGAAACCACCTTGCTGTGGATGCTGCCCACGGCTCTTCTGATCGCCGCCGGTTTCTTCTGGTATAGCCGAAAATCCATCGTCGGGCCGCTCAGTGAGGTGATTCGGACGACGCGCACGTCCAGCGGCGAGACTACCGCCGCATCGGGCCAAATCGCCACGGCTTCCCAGAGTCTGGCGCAGAGCGCTACCGAGCAGGCCGCTTCCATTGAGGAGATCACCCACTCCCTGAAGACCATCTCGCAAAGCACACGAAAAGCCGCGGAGAGCGCGGGGGCCGCGCAGTCCCTGGCCGGCGAGACCAGCGCCGCCGCTGAAAAAGGCGCGCAGGGTATGCACCAAATGGAGGCAGCCATGCACCAGATCCAAGCCGCCGGCCAAGGCGTTTCACAGATCGTCAAGGCTATCAATGAGATCGCCTTCCAGACGAACTTGCTCGCGCTGAATGCCGCGGTAGAAGCCGCCCGTGCCGGTGAGGCGGGCGTCGGATTCGCGGTAGTTGCGGAGGAGGTACGCAGTCTCGCCGGCCGGAGCGCACAGGCGGCCATGCAGACCACCGAGTTGGTGGACAACTCGCTCGTCAGTACTCACCGCGGAGCCGAGATCTGTACGCAGGTGGTGAAACAGCTTAGAGAAATTGAGAGCCGCGGCAAGCCGCTCAACGAGGTCATGGCAGCCATCGCCTCCACGGCCCAGGAGCAACGGACCAACATCGATCGCGTCACCGAAGCGGTGTCCGAGATGAGCACGGTCACTCAAGGCGTCGCCGCGCATGCCCAAGAGAGCGCCTCGGCATCCGCGGAGCTCAACTCGCAATCGGAGCAGCTCATGAGCGTCATTGCCGAGCTGCACACACTGGTCGGCGGCCAAATGGAAGGCTGACGGCCGCTGGCCAATCGGCCTGGCTGCCCCGAGCGGATTTCGCCATGCGGGCCTGCGCGGAGACCTCGCGCGGGCTCATCCGCGCATTCCGAATCCGTAACCAGCCGTATGTCGAGGCGGCCGCCGGTATCTCGCAGACTATTGAATACGGCGCCTTTTGCCATGCGCGATCCCGGCAGATTCCCTGCAATCCGCGGAGAGATGGCAGCCATCACTGCCAAGATCGCCGCCAGGCGTACACCGGCGTACGCGCCGCGTATGCCCGCCCGCGGCGACAATCCGCGTAACATATGAGGATGCTGGTGCTGGCATCCCGTTCTCCGCGCCGCCGCGAGATCTTACAACAGGCAGGCATTCCTTTCGTGATCCGGCCCGCCGACGTGGACGAGACGCCGCGCCCGCACGAGTCTCCCCGCGATTATGTGGCGCGCGTCGCCGCGGAGAAAGCTTGCGCGGTCGTTGCCGGGCAAGGCGACATCGTCCTGGGCGCAGACACCACCGTGGTGGTCAACGGCGAGATGTTGGCAAAACCCCGGGACGCCGCCGATGCCGCGCGCATGCTGGAAATGCTTTCCGGCCGGCGGCACGACGTGCTTACCGGCATCTGTCTGAAGCCCGCCGCCCGCGTGATAGCGGACTGCGCGGAAACCGGCGTGTGGTTCGCTGCGCTCTCGCGCCAGGAGATCGCGGAGTACGTCGCCAGCGGCGAGCCCATGGACAAGGCGGGCGCCTATGCCATTCAGGGCTTGGCCGGCAAGTTCATTCAACGCATCGAGGGCTGCTACTTCAACGTGATGGGACTGCCTATCGCCTTGGTGTACCGGCATTTGCGGACCCTGGAAGCAGGCCCGCGGGCAGGCGCTCCTCGCTGACAGAAAATTGCCCCGAAAACGTACTGGCTCTGGGCGGGCCGCTGCGATAAAACAGAAACCGTCTGCGCTGGGTAGGCGGCCAATATTTTCAACTGGCCACTAAGTGCAGCCGGTTCCTGCCTTGCCCTTTGGCGCAATACAACGCCTGATCCGCCGAATGCAGTAACGCCTTGGCGGATCTCTCTCTGTTAAGTTGTACGACGCCAAAACTGGCAGTGACGTAGCATGCCTGGCCCTCTGGCGAGCGGTATCCCAAAAGCTCCCATTGCTCGCGCAATCTCTCCATGAGCGGCCCGGCCTTCTCCACGCTGGTGTTCGGCAGGACGATGCAGAACTCGTCGCCGCCCAGGCGCCCGGCGATGTCACCCTGGCGAATTCCCGCGCGCACGAGTTGCCCGAAGGCGGCGAGGATCTCGTCACCCGCCGCATGGCCATGCGTGTCGTTGATGGCTTTGAACCGATCGATATCGCAGATGCACAGCGATAGCGGCTCGCCGCTGCGCGCGGCCTTTGAAACGGCGAATTCAAGCTGGGCCATCAGGCCATGGCGGCTGGAGAGTCCCGTCAAGGTATCGTGCGCCACGTGGTATCTTGCCTTGCGGAAAGCCGCGTCTACCGCGGACAGGTCGTAATAGATGATGGCCACCGAGATACACAACAGAAATATGGCGGCCACACAGCTTAACACCACCATCGACTGCAAGCGGCGGCTGCTGTGCTCCTGTTGCGCGAAACGGGCTGCCAGGATTTCCTGCTCCGCATGCTCTATCTCGGCAATGCCATTCCGGATTTCGGCTATATATTCAGTGCCGGCGTCGAACGTCAGGATCCGCCGGGCGGCCTCGAAGCCTTGCTCGTGGCCAATCTTCAGCAGCGCATCCAGCAAGTCGAGCCTGCGCAGGATCAGTGGCTCAAGCTTATCGATCCTGGCTTGTTGGCTGGGATTGTCGGCGGTCAACTGCCGGACTGTGTTGAGCCTCCGCCTGGTCTCCATCAAACCATTTGAGTATGGGACCAGATAGGATTCTTGATCGGTCAACAGAAACCCGCGCAGCTCTGTTTCGGCCTGAGTCACACCGGTCGCGGTGGCCTCAAGCTGGGTGAGGACTTCGTGAGTGTGGGCCACCCATCGGGCATTCTCCACCAGGGTCGTGGACGAGCGATAGACCGCCAGGCTGATGCCGATCAGACAGATCGCCACGCCCGTGGCCGCGGCTTTTATCTCATAGCTTGCGAGCAAGACCTAGAATGCCACATTGGATTGGCGGGATTCCAGGCTTCATTTGGTTAACCGGGTACCGCCGAAGAATCCAACACGCCCGTCTGGATCTCCGCCGCGAGCGACGCGACCGCGTCCTCCATCGGTCGATCCCGCTCCAGAAACGCCGCGACGCCGCGCACCATGTCGTAGACCTGCCGGCTTCCGTGCCCCAGCCGCGCCGGGCCGCCGCGTAGATCCACGGCCTGCGCCGCTGCCAACAGCACCATGGCGGTTTCGTTGCGCAGGCACTCCAACGCATCCGCGGCGGTCACCGCGGAGTGCATGCCGAGACTGACCACATCCTGGTTGTACTGCTCGGTCGGCAGGGAATGTATGGAGCTCGGACCCGCCATCTGGCGAATGGCGCAGGCCAGGCTGGTGACGCTCAACTGCATGCCTTTGAAGCCGGAATTCATGCCAGGGTCGGGCACCAGGTTCGCGGGCAGACCGCCGTTGAACTTGTCGTCCACCAATACGGCGAACAAGGAGTTGGCCCAGTTGCCCTGGATGGCGAAGTCCAGCTTCCAGGTGTCCAGCAACCGCGCGATGTGGCCGCCATAGAAATTTCCCGCGCGGTAGAGTGCGCCGGTCTCCGGATCGATCAACGGATTGTCGTTGGCCGAATTTACTTCCCGCTCGACGACGGCGCGCGAAGACTCCAGGGCCTCCCAGGCCGGGCCGAGCCCCTGCGGCACACAGCGCAGCGAATAGCAGCTTTGGGAGCTGGACTCCTTCACAAAGCCGCTGCCACTCAGCAGCCCGCGGACGTACGCGGCCACTGCGATCTGGCCCGGATGACCTTTGCTCTCGTGAACCCAGGGCTGATACGGCTCGGAGGGCGCTTCGAGCGCCTGTATGGCCAGCGCCACGGCCGCGAGCAGAGCGCGCAACACGCGTCGCGCATCCACCCAGAGCAGCGCGGCGAATGCGGTCATCCCGGTGGTGCCATTGATCAGCGCCAGGCCCTCTTTCGGAGCAAAGCGGATGGTCTCCAGACCGGCCGCCCGCAGCGCTTCTTCCGCCGGCATGCGCCGGCCGAGGTAGTCCGTCTGCCCCAAGCCGAGCAGCGCTCGCGCGATGTAGGCGGAAGGCATCAGGTCGCCGCTCGCGCCAACCGATCCATAGCGCGGGACCACCGGCACGATGCCGCGATTGAGCAGCGCCGACAGCCCCTCGACGAGCTCCCAGCGCACGGCGGAGGTGCCTCTGGAAAACGTCGCCAGGCGCAGCAGCATGGCCGCCCGCACCACGTCCCGCGGCAAGGGTGCGCCGGTGCCGCATGAGAGGTGATTCATCAGATTGTGCTGGAACTGTTCGGTCTGCCCGGCATCCAGCGCGAACTTGATGTTGCCGCCCACGCCGGTATTCACGCCGTAGATGCGGTCGCCACCGGCCAGGCGCTCCTCCAGCTTCAACCGGCCCTGCCGTATGCGGGCGCGCGCCGCCTCGGCGAACTCCACGGCCGAGTCCCGCCGCGCCACATCTTCCACATCCTCTATGGTGAGCGGGTGAGCGCCCAGAACAAGACTATCTGGCATTATTATTCGATTGTAAAACTCTGGCGAGATTCGTAAGTCTGGTTGCCCAGGTTGTCGTGCGCGGTAACCACCACACCGTACTCGCCGGGGCGTGTGTCCGGCTTCGTCTGGAGGCTCATGCTGGCAGGCACGTACCGCTTCGGATAGAAGGACTGACTCTTATCGACGCCGGCTTCGGGCTGGGAGTACAGCACCTTGCCGCTGGGCGATGTCACGGTCACGCCGTAGCTGACATCGATGGAATTGGCGTCGCCGTATTTGAACCCGATGATATCGAAGCGCGCCCAAACGGCATTTCCGGGTCGATAGGCTGGCTTCGGCAACGCTTGGGTGTCATCCTCGCCGCGGTAGAAGCGGAAATTGCGGATCACCAGCGTATCGCTGGGGTCCACGCGATGTCCGCTAACCTCGATGGGAAGCTCCTTGGTAGCCGTGGCGCCCGCGATCTCGTCTTTCAGCAGGACCACGATCTTGTAAGTGCCCGAGCCGGCCAGAGGCGGGATGGGCACCTCATGGTGGGCCATTGGCTTCCAGTTCTTGTCCTCCGGCGCCAGGCTGGCTTCGATCTTGTCGTCGATTGTGTCGATGATGCGGACGCCGCGCGGATCGAAGGCGTCGATTTTGTAAGTGAGGAGCAACTTGTCCGCCGAGGTGGCCTTGTAGCCCTCCACCTGGAAGCTGAAGAACATTATCTCGCCGGCGATATGCGTGAACCCGGCGGGCAAGGGGCCGCCGCCGTCGCTATCCGAGACGACGGCGTTGACGATGGAGAGAGGCGCAACGGCGCCGGTGCAAACGAAGGGTAGCGCGATCAGAAGCAAAATTCGAAGCCGCACGGATGTCCTCTATCGCCATTATGGCACCGGCGAATGTGGGGCAGGCTGCTTTCACCTGTCAAGATGAAGTTGGCAGCCTATTGCACCGGCGCCGGAATCTCTGGCGACTCCGTTGAAAAGCTCAGCGGAATATCGATATCCAGCGTCTTCTGGCTGGTCTCATCGCTCACCTGCAGGCGGTAATGCTTTGGCGGAACGTCGAACACCACGTTGCCCTCTAAAGTCTCCGCCGGCTTCACGCGCCGCAGGAAGCCGATCCAGGCCGGCACTTGGTCGCCGTCGCTGAGCTCCGTGTAGCTCTGGCCCGAATCGTCCAACAGGGTCATCGTCGGAACCATGACGTCGGACGAGCCGCCATTCACCACGTGTAGGCGGATCAGGAAAAACCGGTCCTTAGGTATCCTGGGACCGATGGCTCCGGTGGCGCCAGCGCCCGCGCCGTCACCTAGTTGGGCCTTCCACTGGGTTTCGAAAACGTTATAGCTCAGCGAGCCGGCCGAAACCCGTTCTCCCATCCGGTGGATGGCTTGGGGCGCTACCGCGGGGGCGCATCCGCACGCAGCCGCCAGGCAGGCGACCAGCGCACCTCCCAGAGAAACCTGCAAACTGTGCATATACAGGAATCTTGCGCTGACTGGCAACCGGCTGTCAATACGCGAATCCGCGACGGAGCCTAATTGTGCTGGCGCTCTTTCAGCAATTTCTCGAACTTGCGCTTCTGATCGTCGTTCAAGATATTGAAAATGCGGGCCTTGCCATCGGATAGAACGGTCTGGTAATACTTCGCAAAATCATCCAGAATGCTCTCCATCTGGACGGTCTGTTCGGGCGTCAGATCCAGTTCCTTCTGCACCGTTTTCAGGTATTCCGCCTTGGCGTTGTCCTTCCAAAACGGCAGCGGGTGGAGCATGTTGTGGGCGCCCAGATTCATGGCGACCGCGCCTGCTACAGCCCCACACAGAAACACCAGCACTAGTATGCCGACGCCAGCGAGCTTGGGAGACGCCCGAAATGACAGCGGCGTGGGCCTCACGAGCAAATCATGGCTCATAGGAGGTCAATTTTACCAGCATCCGGTCCGGAGTCGGAGAGCCTGCGTCGTCGGCCATAACGGCGTCAGGGGTGGTAGGGGCGGGCGCGTATGCCGTTTCCCGCGACACCAGGACGGTGCCCAGCGCCGCCAGCGTCAGCAAGGAGGCGAACACCACGCGCCGCCCAAACGCGAAATCCCCTAAAAAACTCCAGAACGGACCCAAAGGGCGCGCCACAGGCTGTGCCACTGAGTCTTGCATCACCCGCGCCACAAAACTCGGGGAGGGTTCCACCACCCCGGCGGGTTTCAGCGAGGCAACCAGTTTGGTCACCTCCTGCATGCTGCGCAGCTCCCGCCTGCACTCGACACAGCTTTCCAGATGGGTCTGGAAGCGCCGCGAAACCGCTGGCCGCTGATCGCTGGCCAGGTACTCCTCAAGCTCGTCAATAATTACCGCGTGCATAAGCTTCTTCCCTTAAAAATGTCGACCATCTCTTGCACTCCCTTGTGCCGATCTCTCTTGCCGCCGGCTTCCAGGGGAACGACTTCCCTTTTTCAGGGTTAAAACTCTTCATTTGCGCAGCGGCTCAAACCGCCACCAGGCCGGGAGCCCTATCCAAACGCTGCGCCGCCTTCACCAGTTTCTGGCGTGCCCGGAACAGCTTCACCTTTATGGTATTTTCGTTCATGCCCGTCATGCCCGCCAGTTCTTCCACGGAGTAGCCGTCAACCTCCTTTAGCATCAACAACATGCGTTCCTCTTCGGAAACCCGGCTGAGGAGCTTCACGACGTAGTCCCGGCGAGCCAGAGTGGTATCCGCGGACGGCTGGCGATCCACCAAAGGCTGCGTGTTCTCCACGCGGCGCACCTCGTCCTCGCTCAAATCGCTCTCATACACCAACTTGCGCACCTTTTTCTTACGCAAGTAATCGAAACATTCGTTCACCGTGATCTTGTAGATCCAGGTGATCAGGGAGCTCCGGAAATCGAAGTTCCTGATGGACAGATAAACTTTGGCAAACACTTGCTGTGCAATGTCTTCCACGTCGTTGCGCTGCCGCACAATGCCGTGAATGATGGAGAACACCTTGGACTGGTACTTTTCCACGATTTCGCGGAAAGCCGCCTCTTCGCCGGCCTGAGCGCGGAGCACCAAAGCGCCTTCCTGGGTGTTCTGATAATCCACTCTTGTCTTCGCCGCAACCCTGGTACCGAAGGCGGGGAGTGGCAGCGCGCCGCTCAGTGTTCCCATACACCGCTTCCGACGCGAACCGCTCCGCCGCGGTTTCACCTTCCAACCGCAAAGATAGCAGATTCCCGCAACTTAAGAGCTTTCAACTCCATCCATTTAGCTGGACGCCTGAGCCCAAGCCGCTCGCGGGCAACCGAACGGCCGCACCTTCAAAAACAGTTGGTAGCTGTGTAGGCGTGGCTTCGGTATAATGGCAGGCGTAGCGGGGGATAAGTTTACGAGGAGCTTCAGATTTCTATGGTGCAATTAACGGAAAAAGCGGTTGGTAAGGTGAGGGAGATTCTGGATACGCAGGAGCCGAAGCCGGCCGGACTGCGCATCGCGGTGGTCGGCGGGGGTTGCTCGGGCTTCAGCTATTCCATGGCTTTTGAGAACCAGCCGAACGTTCTGGACAAGACCTATAGCTTCGACGGATTGAAGGTCTTCATCGATCAGGCCAGCCTGCTGTATCTGGACGGAGCCGAAGTGGACTACGTCGAGACTCTGGAAGGCTCCGGGTTCAAGTTCAGCAATCCGCAAGTGAAATCCACCTGCGGTTGCGGCAGTTCCTTCAGCGTGTAGGGGTTAGCTTTCAGGAGTACGGCCAGGCCGGGCTTCCGGCCTGCCACTCCGTAGATCGTGGGCATTCGTTCGCGACGGGGCCGGCCCTCCTCAGTAGCCCAAGACAACATAACCACATGCGGTCGCAAGAGCCGCCCCAGGCGGCGCTCTGCGGTATTCCGCGGGATCGGCGAACCGCGCGCAATGTCGCGCTTGGGCAGCAATCGGCAGCACGGGACTATACTGGAGGCGATGGGTCGGGGCGCACACAACTGGAATGGTGACTCTCGGCGCGCGAGAACTCTCATCGGCAGCCCGCAGCGCGGCCAGCGGATCGCGATGCGAATTTGCGCGGCGGTCACGTTAATGGCCGCGGCCGGGTGTCTTCCCGCCGAGGACACCGGCTGCGAGTCCCTGTCTGCGACGAAGCCTGACGATATCAACGCTCTGGCGAACACTGGCATTGCGCTGTCACACGCGCAGCAGTACGATGCCGCGGCGGTCTGCTATCGCAAGGTTCTGGCGATCGACCCGAATATTCCGCAGATCCAGCTCAACCTCGGCCTGGCCGAGTTCAAGAGCGGGCGGTTCCGCGAAGCGACGGAGCCGTTCCTGGCCGTGCTGAAACTCGACCAGAATAATATGCAGGCGCGGATCCTGCTGGGCATGAGTTACTACGGCACCCATATGTTCAAGGAGGCTGCCACGAGCCTCGAGATCGCGCTCGCCGCCGACCCGGAAAACGGGCAGCTTCACTACTACTTGGCACAGAGCCTGTTGTCGTCTGCCGATTATCAGGGTGCCTTGAAGCAGTTCGAGTGGCTGCAGCGCCAGGACCCCGACGCCCCCGCCGCGCACGTGCTTATGGCCGAAGCGTTGGACGGCCTCAACCGGCCAGAGGAAGCGATTCAGGAGTTGAAGGCGGTGATCGCAAAATCGCCAGCCGAGCCCAACGTGCATTTCGCCATCGGTTATATCTACTGGTCGCAGCAAAAAGACGATGAGGCCGAACGCGAGTTCCGTCTGGAGTTGGATCACGATCCGGCCAATGCGCAGGCGTGGGCCTGGCTGGCCGACGTTCTGATACGCCGCAACGACTTTCAGAAGGCGAAGCCGCTCCTCGACAAGGCTCTCTCCATCGACCCGAACGTTCGCATCGTGCATCTCGATCTCGGAATCTTCTTCGCGCAGAGCAAGCAGCACGAGCGCGCCATTGCGGAGTTCAAGGAAGCCATACGGCTTGACGGTTCCAAGCCCGATGCCCATTTCCGGCTGGCGCACGTGTACAAGGAAGCCGGCAAACCCGCGGAATCCGCCGCCGAGTTGGCCATTGTCCGCCAGTTGCACGAGCCGAAGAGCGAAGACCACCTGGAGAAGGTGACCGGCCACGCGCCCGAGCTACAGCCCAACAAGTAAGGACGCTGCCGGGCTCGCAACGTGTCCAAAGATTGGTCGCCCTGGCCGGGGCATTCCTGTAGGCGTTCTATAGGAGCCCGATGAATTCCGCGACGCTGAGGCCTGCCTGGTCGATGATAGTGGCCAGGGTTTTGCGCTTGAGGTCACGGTTGTGATATGCGACGGTGACGCGGGGTACTGGACGATCAGGATGCTTGAGGATGTGATGGGCCGGTGCTGTGGTGAATGAAAAATCCGGCCCGCTCCAGGGCACGGATGACGTCTTTGGGTTTGACGACGGGTAAACGCCGGCTCATGCAGGAGTATTCGACGCTTCACGGGACTGCGACTTCGATCTCTTCTTTGACCGGTTCTTCGCGCAGCTTGATGTCCTCGGGGGCAGGCAGGCCGTCCAGGGCCAGGCTCTCCAGGTAGCCGCGGATAGCGTCCTTCACCATCTCCCGCGCTCCCTCCAAGGTGTCGCCCTCGGTCACCAGGCCGGGCAGGGCCGGGCAGGTGGCAACAAAGCCGCCTTCTTCGGCGGGTTCAAACAACACGGTATAACGGCGTTCAGTCATGGGCTGCCTATGTTGATTATAGGATGACTTGGGCATTGAGAAAAGAGTTCGCGTTCTCGGGTCCCCGGCTCGGAGGCGATGCCCTATCGCTATTTCCCCGCGTGGCGCTTCGCGATTACCTGCGTCCCGATCGTGGGCTTTCCCTCTTCAATCACGTAGAATCGATCGGCCTTGACGTTATGGAATTCCTGCCGGAGCCCGCTCGGCCAGCTCACTTCCACGCTGTCTATGCGCGTGCTCGGCCCCAGCCCGAAGTGGGCCCGCAGATCGCTCTGCGAAACATAGCTGCCGCCCGCGGCAATCTCGCGGATCTGCGAAATGCCGCCGGCCTTCACCCGGATGCGCGCGCCCAAGGCGTCGCGATTGCTGCGCGTGCCCACCAGCTTGAAACTCGCGAAGTGATTGCTTCCCCCGCTGCGGTTCCGCAATATCGACGGCGGGTCGTCGTTATTCCCCACAACAATGTCCTCGTGGCCGTCGTTAAACAGGTCGGCAAAGGCCACGCCGCGCCCGAGATGGGGCGTCGAAAAACCGTTCCCGTTTGCCTGCGCATCCGCAGTAACGTCGGTAAACGTGCCGTCGCGATTGTTGTGAAACAGCAGGTTGATCTGCTTGTAATGACCCTTCACGGCCGAACGCTCTACGCCCTGGTAGACGTGCCCGTTGGCGATGAACAGATCCACCCAGCCGTCGTTGTCGTAGTCTGTGAAGCCGCCTCCGAAACTCAGGAAGCGCGCGGTGATGGTGGCGATGCCCGCCTTGCGGCTGACTTCCTCGAACATACCGCCTCCGGTATTGCGCCACAGATGGTGGGGCACATCGTCAAAGTCGGAGACGTAGAGATCCAGCAATCCGTCGTTATCGTAGTCGCCCACCGATAGGCACATCGCCGCCATAGTGCCGCCATCCTCGGTCAACCCCACGCCCGCCGTCAATCCGGATTCGGTGAATGTGCCGTCGTGATTGTTGTGATAAAGGTAAATCTCCATGCCATCGTTGGCGGCCAGCAGATCGGGCCAACCGTCGTTGTCGTAGTCGGTGGCAATTACCGACAGATTCTTGCCGTTGGGCTGATAGATCTTCGCGGCTTTGGTGACATTGGTGAACGTGCCGTCCCCGTTGTTGTGATACAGCACGTCCGGGCTGCCGTGATACTGGCCTGGCGGGCAGCTTGATTCCGCGTCGGCGATGATGCAGGTCTGTTTCACCTCCGGGCCGAAGTCCACGTAGCCGCCGACGTACAAATCGAGCTTCCCATCGCGGTCGTAGTCGAAAAAGGTGGCGCCCAGGTGCAGGCGCGTGCCAAAGTCGGTACCGTCCACGTGCGCCTTCGCGGTGACATCGGTGAAGGTGCCGTTCCCGTTGTTGCGATACAGCACGTTCTTGCCGTACTGCATCACGTAGAGATCGGGATAGCCGTCGTTATCGTAATCGCCGACTACGCAGCCGAGGCCATAGCCGGTGCCCGGCACGCCGGCCTTCTCGGTCACGTCCGTGAACGTGCCGTCGCCGTTGTTGCGATATAGAGCGTTGCGCGCCACTAGGCCCCGCCCATAGAGATCGCGCGCGCTGACGAAGTAGATGTCCGGCCAGCCGTCGCCGTCATAGTCGAACACGCAGACCCCGGGGCCGGCCTCGTCCATAATATTGGCGACGCCCTGGTTGCCCTTCAGGTGGACGAAAGTGACGCCGGCCTGCTTCGCGATATCATCGAAGCGCGGCGTGGAGTTGTCGCCGGCGCCGGCAAATGCCGCTGCCAGGAGCGACATCCCCGCCACCACGCCCGCCGGAATCAGAAACCGGGCGGGAGACACGCTTCTCTCTGGGTATGATCGGATTGCATCGGGCCAAACTCGCCGGCCTCAGCCAAACTGTCGAGCAGGCGTGGAAATATATCCTGGCCTGCCGGGCCGCTCATCTGCGATTATCTCACGCGCGGGCCATCGCGCTCCGGCTAATGCCGCCGGTTACACGCTCCGGATTTGGCGTTATCGAGCCGGTGGGCAATGCCGGCAGGTACGCGGACGCGCTGTTTCATCGTCTCGCCGGCGGCAAACCTGTACACAGTTCACGCCAAGAAACTAGCCACAGGTGCACGCGGATGTACGCAGATCGGCTCCTGACGCCCGGCCGTGGTTCTCCATCAGGGCCTTAACCCAACACTCGTGTCATGAAGTGCAAAGTAACCTGAGGGATTGACACGACGGGATTCCCGAGCGCCGCGGGATGGGGGTCACTCTTTGAGTCGCGAAAACTCGTGTGCGCGTTTTAATTCGCGCTCCATGTATTCGCGAAACGAGCGATAGCGCTCGGCTCCGGGCAGCCAGTTTGCGAAGAACCACGCCTCCCACTCGCCCTTCTGTGTCACAACTTCCGGGTTCAAGAGGACAACAGCGCTATCTCCTACGTCGCTGATCTGCAGGCAGGACGACAGGTAGGCAGTCCTGAACCGGACTGTATCTAAAGGGTCTCGCAGGTGCTCTTCGGGGGAACTATCCTCGCCGATCTGATATGCCTCAATCCAATCTGGATTTAGAGTACGGAACCAATCGATCTCGGTGGTTCCGAACAATCTGTAAATGAACACGCTCAGCTCGCGATATCCATTCGCTTCCGCGAGAAACTGTCGATAGGAGGGCGGCAGTCGCACACCCAAGCGGTGCTCAGCCGCCTCGATATGTTCTTCGCTGGCTCCAGGTTCACCGAGCCAACAAGCCTCTACCATCGAATCGGGCACTTCTACCGCGACCTCGGGTTCAGCGAGACGCACGCGGCTGATCTCGCCGAGCAGTCGCGACCAAACTGATTCTGGACGGTCCTTGTTGGCTCGCTGTCCCGGTTGCGCTCTCTCCAGTCTTCCAAGGCGCCGTAACGCGATCTTCGCCTCGTTCGCGACCTCTGGGTAGGGGTCGCTCAACAGTCGCTGCAAAACCTCGGCACCACTCTGCTCCCGATTCCAGCCTAGCGCCGCACATAACCTTGCACGTACCTCTGGTGACGGATCTGCATCCATTTTCAAGACAGGGGCCGGTTCCCCCAAGCCACAGAGCGCGGTCACTGCCTGGATGCGGACCTCCTTGTCGGCGCTATCGAGCGACTCCTGAAGATACTCCAGCACACGAGGGTCGCGTCCGTAGCTCCGGGGAAGATTTGCGAATGTACAGACATTGGCATCGCCTTTTCTCAGCGCGGAGAGATCGCCGAGCAACCGTACCTCCATCTCGCCTTGCACCGGGCCCATTTTCTTGAGCGTTGCCTTCGCCGTAGCCTGAACCTGGTCGTCTTGAAATCCCCGGTTGAGGAAATTGACTGCGGAGTAGTGGCCCCAAGCCGGCATCTCCTCGACTACCGCACAGCGCACGACTGGATCTTCGTCTTCCTCGGCGGCAATTTCACAGAATACTCTCTGTACCTCATAGGTGCGACAGTCCCGAGCCAGTCTTCGTGCCGCTTCTACTCTTGCCGATGCCGGTTGCGCTCTATCCATTAGTTGGTTCGTCCAGTCGGTACAAGTCATGTTGAGTTTCTTTCAATAAGGGTCCCAGTCGGCGGCTTCGGGCAGGTTTGCAGGGGGACGTTGGCAACGAAAGGCGGGAGGCCACTCCCAAACTGGCATTCGACGCTTCGCCGTAGGTCCAGCCGAGGTCTTGTCGTCCAGCAACGGACTGCGGCCCAATTTGAATTCAGTTGCCGACCGATCGGACCGCCTCCTGATAGTCCCGCTCCACGCTCTCTAGAGCGACAAATGCTGGTACACCTCCAGGGTCTTCTTGCTCCCGGCTGGCAGCCCCATTCCGTTCGCGGTTCGCTCCGGCACCGGCTCCCTCCGGATGCCCCGCTGGACCTCCGCTCACCACACGTGCGTCGCGAGAATTCGTGGATGCCCGGGCACCCGGTTGACTACGGGAACACTCAGCACGATTTGCAGATTCTTCTTCTGCCAGCCGGGAGGAAGCTGCCGCACAGCCTCGGCGAAGTACGCAGGACTACTGAGGAAATCTCCGGCTGCCATGGTGCCGTATTGCGTGATGCCGGCGGCGATCACCATCGGACGGTCGGTGGCGCCGTCCAGCACGCGCGACACGATGGCATAGTCATTCGGCACGTCCCAGTGCGGCCACGCCTTTGTCAGCCGCCATTGGGTATTCTCCGGGTGCAGACGATCCTGTACCATGTCGACCTCGCTGGCACTGTTCTTGACGAACGTAAAGCGCAATTGCCCGGCGGCGCGGATGGTCCACTGGTTGTCGAACGCGGCAATCAGGACGGCGGGACCTTCGCGCAGGTCGGCAAAAGAAGTGGACCGCTCACCGCGGATGTGATAAGGCTTCCCGTATTTCTGAAAAAGGGACGTAAGATGCACCAGGCAGACGGCATCACCCAGCGAGACATACCTGTCCCATAGAATGACGAGCTCCTTTTTGGGAATCGCCTCCTCGTTGGACCCCGGGAGCGGTTGCTGGGCGCCGATACCCTGAATCGCGTCCTGAGCTTGCGCCGATTTCAGATTGTAAGCAATTGGCTGACCAATGCAAATCAGAACGGGCCCCGGCGCCTTCAGCAACGGAGTCCAAAGGCGATCGAGATCCGAGCGTACCGACGCAAAGGCAAAAATCGCGACCGCCACCAGAGGGAGGGCAATGCCCCCGGCGATGAGCGCATAACGCCGCCAGCGCTGTTCCGCGGCCGGCGCGGCTGCTCCATTCGAATGAAACTCGGCAACATACGATCCCGACAGCAGCTCGATGCGGGGCTCGGATTCGTGCCCGGTATCCTGATAGTATTGCGCGAGTTTCTTGCGAATCTCGGCAGCCGTCGCCCGCACCACGGGGTGCTGGCTGGTGTCGTAGTCTGCCGGACGCCCGAAGACTTCGACGCCTAGCGTGCGCTCCTTCAAAGAGCCCACATCGCCAGCCAGTGTCTGCTCGGTGATGTGCCGCAGCAAGCTCTGACAATGGCGGCTGCCTCGAAACTGAGGGCTGCTCAAGACGCGTTCCAATTGCGCCCGAATATCCGCCACTCTCTCCAGCGGCAGACTGGGCCGCGCAACCACGTTGGGCCTACGGGACATTTGGCGACTTCATCCTAACGCAATCGTAGTAACGCAATCATAGTAACACAAAAAGACCGTATTGTACTTTCTTTAGAAATGGCTGGGAGATTGCCAGCCAAGCTGCTGATAATAAAGGATTTAACAATGTACAGTTCCGTAATGTCCTTTTCTGCGAGCGGGAAACATCTTATTTTACTCATCGATCAGCTCGCCAGATGTAGTCTAGGGGTCAGATACACGTGCGGGCTGAATCTGTAGAAGGAGGTCAATGTGAAGCAGGTTAGTCTACGATTGGTTTTACTCATCTTTGTGCTCCTGGGAGCGTTTGCTTTTCAGGCGTTCGGGCAGGAAGCCACCATTGTCGGAACGATAACGGACCCCTCCGGGTCTTCAATTCCTAATGTCGCGATTACCATTACGAACACGGCCACTGCCGCTGTTCGCCGCACCGTCAGCAACGAGGCCGGCCAATACGCGGCGCCGGGTCTGGGGAACGGCAAGTACACTATTAAGGCCGAAGCCCCCGGTTTCAAGGCCAGCCAACAGAACGATATCGTCCTTGACGTCGGTGCTCACGCTCGTGTCGATTTCCAACTACAGGTTGGCGAAACCAGAGAGAGCGTCACCGTCGAAGCGATAGCCAACCAAGTGCAATCGGATTCCAGTGAAGTCAGTGAAGTCGTTAACGGAGACCAAATGTCGCTGTTGGCCACGGACGGCCGCAACTTGGTCAACCTTGCGTCTTTGATGCCAGGCGTGTCTTCCACCGTTTCGGATTTCAATGGCCCCAGCGCACAGGGCAGCGGTTTCTCCATCAGCTTCAACGGTTTGCGCCCCGACCACAATGTCTGGATGGTCGACGGTGGTGAGAATTACGATCGCGGCTCGGGCGGAAAATTCAATATCATGCCGTCCATCGACGCGGTAGCCGAGTTCAGAGCGCTCACCTCAAACTATTCCGCCGACTACGGACTCAATTCCGGCGCGACCCTTAGCTTGGTCTTCAAGTCCGGCCAATCGACTTTTCACGGCGCCGCGTGGGAGTTTGTGCGTAACAACGCCCTCGACGCTGCGAACTTCTTCACCAACGCTGCCGGGCAACAACCGGCGGAATTGCGTTATAACGTGTTTGGCTTCAACATCGGCGGTCCGGTGATCCTGCCTCACTACAACCACGACCGAAACAAGACCTTTTTCTTCTACAACGGGGAATGGCGACGCGAGATCCAGGGCGCGGTGGCTACCACTCAGGTGCCCTCGGCCGCCATGGAAAGTGGCGTATTCCCATCTAATATACCCATTTACGTGCCTACTGCCGCTTCCGTGAACCCCACGGAACTCTCCCGCTTTACCTCACTGGGCTTGGTCCCCGGCCAGCAGTTCCCCAACAACACGATTCCCAGCAGCCTGATCAGCCCGCTGGCCACGGCGTTTATTGGGCTTGGCGTATATCCTAGCCCTAACACCACCAGTGGCGGATTCCCCGCGTTTACTGGAGGAGTCAACGCCCCCACCTACGTGGGCGAACAGATTGTTCGAATCGATCATCACTTCAACGACAAGTTCTGGCTCTTCGGCCATTGGGTGTCGGAACAGCTCAGCCAGAACTACGCGACGACCCTGTGGAGCGGCTCCAACCTCCCCACCGTCGGCGACGTGTTTGCCAACCCGTCGTACAGCGGCGTGATTCACGCTACGTACACTATCAGCCCGACCCTTGTCAATGAGACGGCGTTCAACTATGGCGGCAATACCATCACTGTCACGCCGAACGGGATCTACCAGCGCACCACTGCCGTCAACCCGCCCCAGTTGTTCCCGAGCGACGGTCTCAATCGCCTTCCGGGCGTTAACATCGGCGGCAACGGGCTCAATGACGATTACGATGCGTCCAGTTTTCCCTGGGTCAACAACTACAGCAGTTACCAGGCCCGCGACGATATCTCCTGGACTCATGGCCGGCACAGTTTTAAGTTTGGCGGCCAGTATATGTACAACATAAAGAACCAGCAGCTCTTTGGCGATTCGCAGGGCGCCTTCAGCTTTAACGGTATCTATACCTGCCAACAAGCGGCGACCGGCGGCTGCGTATCCGGCACGGGCGCTGGCCTCGCCGACTTCCTGCTGGGCTATTCCAACTCGTATAATGAACTCGCCGTTCAGGATAGCGGAGACTGGCATACCAAGACCATCGCTTTCTACGTCCAGGACAACTGGCGCGTGAGCAACCACCTCACTTTGAATCTCGGCTTGCGTTGGGAAGGTATCCCCCATACATACGAAGTGAACGACCGCATGTCGAACTTCTATCCGCAACTGTACAACCCGGCAGACGCCGGAGTCTTTCTCCCCAACAGCGGGAACCTCAGCCCGAACAGCCCGGGTCTGGCTCCCGGCGTCGGAGGGGCCTCCAGCCTTTTGCTTTATCAGAACGGGATAGGCATTCAAGGCAAGAATGGTATTCCGGCGGATATCGTCAATAACCACTGGAACAACTTTGGCCCGCGGCTGGGCTTTGCCTATGATCCCGCCGGCCACGGCAAGACCGTGCTTCGCGGCGGTTTCGCCATCATGTACGAACGCGTTCAGGGCAACGACGTGTACAACATGGGTCCCAACGCCCCATTCAGCGCCAGCCCGACCGTGACCAACGTCTACTTCAACAACCCGCTGGAGAATGTCGCCACGGGCCAAGCCGCTACCGCGCCGATCACGACTACAGGGATCACCGGCGAGAGCCAGACCAATTACAAGAACCCCACCAGCTATCAGTGGAGCATGGGTGTGCAACATGAGTTCTGGCATGGGGCGGTTGGCCAAGTGTCGTATGTAGGCAATGTTGGGGTGCACCAGAGCGAGGCGGCTGACATTAACGCGCCGTTCTACTCGAGCGCCAACCTAGCCCAGCGTCTTGACGTATCCGCGGGAACCATACCCGTCGATACGATCCGGCCTTACCCGGGCTACGGCCAGATCCTGCTGTACGACAACGGAGGACGTTCCAAGTACAACGCGCTTCAGGCTGAATTCCGTGTGCAGGCCTGGAAAAACGCCACATTGCAATTCGCCTACACCTATTCGAAAACCTATGACGACAGCACCGGGGTAGCCGTCAACGGGAACGAGGGCGACCTGGACACGCTCTCGAATCCTTACAATCGCCTCTACGATTGGGGACTCAGTACCTATGACCGCCCGAACGTCTTCATCGCCGACTACGTTTGGAACATTCCCCTCTTCGAACACTCGACCGGCTTGACGAAAACGGTTCTGGGCGGTTGGACACTGTCCGGCATCGTTACCGCCGAGTCCGGCTTGGCGTATACCGAGACGGCGCCTAATTCCAGTCTAGGCATGGGCGGCAACGTTACCAACCGGCCAGACCTGAATGGAACCATTTCGTATCCGCAGACGCTGACCGAATGGTTCAATCCGGCGGCGTTTACCGCTCCCGCCGCGGGAGTCTTCGGCAACGAGGCGAAGGGAGCTCTCCGCGGACCCGGAAGGGACAACTGGGACGTGTCCTTGTTCAAGGACTTCGCCTTTAATGAACGCGCTGGCCTGCAGCTCCGCTTTGAATCGTTCAACACGTTCAACCACACCCAGTGGAATGGGTTGAATACTTCATTCGGTAGCGGCGCCGGCGCGATCACTTCCGCGTTCGATCCGCGCGTCCTGCAGCTTGGTGCAAAGATACACTTCTAACCGCTGTACGTTTCGATTCCTGCCCGCTCGCGCCCTCTAAAGAGCGCGGGCGGGCTTTTTCTTTGTCCCCCGCGAAAGCTGCCAATCGAACCCTGCGCAGCGGAAGCCCGCGGTAACATAATACGGGACGATGGCAAAGGACATACGTTCGGAATGGCCGCGCATCGAAAGACCGCTCGCTGACGTGCGCGGCTTTGTTCGGAGCCACGACCGTAAGGGAGTGGTGTTCCCGGCATGCGCCATCGTCATGAAGTGCGTGCTGGTTCTAGTGGCGGCCGCGTGCCTGTGGGCGGCGATCGATCCCAAAGCCGCGGCGGAAGCCGAGAAGGCGTTGGCTCTCGCTCACGACGGCAAGTACGCGCTCGCCATCCCTCACTACCGGGCCGCCATCGCTTTGGATCCCCATCTGCCCGGCATCGACTTGAACCTCGGCCTGGCGTATTTCAAGCTGAACCGGCTTCCCGAGGCGGCCGCAGCCTTCGAACGCGCCACCAAGGCCGACCCGTCCAGCTTTCAGGCGCGCGTGCTGCTCGGGATGAGCTATTACGGCAGCCGCCGGTTCGACGCCGCCGCGGTCCACCTGAAGCTCGCCGCCGATCAGCAGCCTGACAACGTGGAGCTGCGATATAAGCTGGCCCAAAGCTACCTGCAGACCAAACGCTACAAGGAGGCCACCGCCGAATTCCGGCTTCTGCTCACCAAGGACCCGAACTCCGCGCCGGTCCACATGCTGCTGGGCGAGGTGCTCGACGCCGCCAACCAGGAAGAAGAGGCCACGGCGGAATTCGAAGCGGCGGTCAAGGCCGCACCCCAAGATCCCGAGGTTCTCTTCGGCCTGGGGTACATGTACTGGAAGCAGAAGCGCTACGAGGAGGCGCGGCGCGAGTTCCAGGTGGAGCTGGCAAACCAGCCGAAACACTCCCAGGCGCTAGCCTATCTGGGCGACTCGGAGATGCACGCGGGCGACGACAAGCAGGCCGCGGATCATCTGAGGCAGGCCTTGAAGCTGGACCCTCGGCTGCGCTTCGCGAACCTGGACCTCGGTATCGTGCTCGCCGCGGCGGGCGATGCCTCGGGAGCGGAGCAGCACTTCCGCGACGCGATCCGCCTGGATCCGTCGCAGTCGGATGCCCACTACCGTCTGGGCAGACTCTTCCTTTCGCTCGGCCGCGAACAGGATGCGGAAGCCGAGTTCGCCAAGGTGAAAGAGCTGGGGAAGGAGAAGCCGCAGCCGCCGCTACTCACGATGCCAGGGCGGAGCACCGAGCCGAAGCCATGACGAGCGGATTTATGTTAAAGGAGTCCTGATTAATGCGGCGAGTTTTCTCAAATTCTGACACCCGTCAAAGCATGATCTTGTCAGCGGCTTTTACCGTTATCGCGGCCCTATCAGTTCCAACAGCCCAAGGACAACACCTGAGCAAGCAGCCAATTTCGTATCGAACAATTCAGGTAGATGGCCTTTCCATCTTCTATCGCGACGCAGGCCCGAAAGAAGCACCCACTATTCTTCTCCTCCACGGGTTCCCATCCTCATCTCGCATGTACGAAGGGCTGCTGGCGCGCTTGTCCGATCGCTATCGTCTGATCGCGCCCGATTACCCTGGCTTCGGCCACAGCGACGCACCCGATCCAGCCGGCTTTTCTTACACCTTCGACCACCTTGCGCTGATCGTCGACCACTTCACACAAGCCATCGGATTGACCAGGTACACTCTGTATCTGCAGGATTATGGCGGGCCAGTTGGGTTCGGGCTTGCAATAGCTCACCCGGAGCGCTTGCAAGCTCTCATCGTGCAGAACGCCGTGGCCCACGAAGAGGGTCTGGGCCCATTGTGGGCCACGCGCCGCGCTTTCTGGGCCGACCGGTCCGCACATGAGAGTGCGCTTCGGGCGAATCTAACGTCTTTCCAAGCGACCAGGCAGCGGCACCTCGGTAGCGATCCCGACACGACTCGATACGATCCAGATCTCTGGACGGATGAGTTCGCATTTCTCAGCAGCCCGCATCAGGATCAGATTCAGAGTGATCTTTTCTTCGACTACAGAACCAACGTCGCCTCCTACCCGGCGTGGCAGACGTGGCTTCGTCGCCGGCAGCCTCCCACTCTGGTGCTCTGGGGTAAGTATGACCCTTCCTTCCAGGTCGCGGAAGCCGCGGCTTACAAAAAGGATCTGCCACACGCCGAAGTCCACGTTCTAGATGCGGGTCACTTCGCCTTAGACACGGATGCAGAAGTGATCGCACAACTGATTCGCGACTTCCTTTCCCGCGAAGTAGCCCGGTCATCGCCTGACAATACTCCGCGCCCCGATGACTGTGTCGCATGATTTCGGCGGTCACTGCTGTTTGCGGCCCGCGGGCCTCGCAATTCGGAGCGGCCGCGGAGTTCCGATTGCAGTTCAAGTCACTTGGCC
>Ga0181518_10000099_pt1 | contig 93629 bp, 86 predicted proteins | sample PEATcosm2014_Bin_28_FD_119751 | JGI IMG/M metagenome (GOLD analysis project Ga0181518, IMG submission 119751) | Peatland microbial communities from MTU Mesocosm Facility, Houghton, MI, USA - PEATcosm2014_Bin01_60_metaG | ecosystem: Environmental > Terrestrial > Soil > Wetlands > Peat | place...
CCTTCGGGCTCCCTCCGGGCCTCCCGAAGCTGGTTCTCTCTCCTTGCTCATACACACCTCCTCGTGATCTCTGATTCATTTTCATCACAATTCGGTGTCCAAAAAAATCCTAGGGCGCGGGAGTTTCAGCAATCCGTTGCAGAGGTCTATATCCAGCAAACTCTCCTTCGTAAGGCATCACGACGCCTCGGAAGAGATTGAAAACTTTTCTATTTGCACTGGGACGACGTAAGGATTAGAGAGAGTCTTGACGCGAATGAAGCCTTTGTCCTGTGCCTTCAGGATGCTGTTCTCAAAGTCAGCAAAATCGTAGAACTTTCGCAGTTCTCTGGTTTCGTCGGTGTTATTCAAGTGGCCGATGAACCAGTTCGCGGTGTTTCGGAGGATGTTCCTCTGTATCGAGCTCACTTCCTGTGTAGCGTAGATCAGGCCAATGTGGTATTTGGCTCCTTCTTTGGCCGTCCGTACCCAGATATCCTTGAAATCCGCTTCCTTGGAATCTGGCAAGAGGTTGTGTGCCTCCTCAACGTATACCAAGATTTCTGGTGGAATTTTCGCCTCCCGGAAATCGCCGCGGCTTCGCTCAAAAATGCGCCACATTATGCGGTCGGCGGATGCCTTGTTCAGTTCAGGATTTCCACTTAATTGATCGATTATTACCAGTCTGCCTTCGGCCAAGTCCTTGTAGATGTCATCGGCATAATCGGTCCCAACATCCGGTGTATGCTGCTCCGCAATTCGACCGATCATTCTCGATCCATTCGGGTATCGGAACATTTCCAATATCTTCTTGAGATCGTCGTCGGCCCACGGACCATCGTGCTTCTGAACGTACTGTTGCTCGAAAGCCGAGTAACCGGAGTCTGTGTCGTTAATGAAATTGCACAATCCCTGCAGCGCCTGTGACAGTTCTCCCCAGCTCATATTTCCCTTTTGGAGCAGCGTTGCTGCGATCGCGTACTCCGCTGCGCTTTCACTCGCGCTAGCTTGCATAGCCGCAAGCAGGTCCGCGTTGAATAGTGATTTCGTCTTACCCCCGGCCTGCCAAACTGTCTTTGGCTTGATGCTATCTGGAGGCTTCAGCCCAGCCTTTGACAGTAGTGCGCGGTAACATAGCACGCGTCTCGAATAACGAGTTTTCGCCGACCAATCGTTTTCATCAGGTCTTTCAAGAATGACATCGCGGAAGTTGGAGATGTACTTCGTCTTGTCACCTTCTAGTGCCGCGTCAATTATCTCTTTGCCGATCTGGAGATTTGCTTCTTGATGAAAATTCAGAAGCATTAGTTTTCGCTTGGGATCAAACGGATGACGTATCAGGCCGTACGTAATTACGTCATTTTTGAGATTCTCATGTAGCTGGCCGGGCCCGCATGCCCAGACGTTCTTAATGGCATTCGGATTCTGGGCGTTGTCTTTGTCCTGGGTGTTCTCGTTGGCATACTCGCCGTTGGGGTCGAAAACTATCTGCCCAATTCGAAGAGGGGTAGCATTCCAACGCAGAGCAAATACGGATTTTAGGATTATCTTGGTCGTGTTGGACTTGCCCGTGCGCGTCATTCCGAAAAGGGCTGTTTTTTGTCCCAACAGGTCTGTCGGTGTCAAGCTAACTGGAACACCCGAAATCTGTTGGAACGGGCGGTTGGTGGATGCGTACCTTACTTCCCCAACCCTAACGAGGCGATCCTTATCCTCTGGATTGCGGAGCCTCGGGTCTCGGTAATTCATGATTTGGCCGAGGACTTGACCGCGGGCCTTGAATACCTTAAGTCCCCTATTCGGATAGTAATTACTCAGGTCTGATCCGAAAACAATCTCAAATTCTGATTCGCCTTCGGATGAAAGTTTGTCGGAATAAAAGGTCCCGATGACCCTGCATCGAACACCCGCATAGCCGAGCAGATTGTTGGTCGTCGGGTCCATAACGTCGCGATGGTCAAAAGTCTTGTCCAAATCGCCACTGACACGCTGCGCGTTTTCGACGCGGACACGCAGGGCTTCCTGAGAATTCGGGAGGTCCGCATGATCCAGAACGCGCAGCAAAAGAATCGAGGAGTCTTCTTTCCGCACGTCGGGGGTGGCCCCGGGGACAATCCGCGTCGCAATCAGGAACGAAAGCGCGGGAATTCCTCCTACCTGTTGTCTGTTAAAGTCGTGAATCTGTACCAGCGCTTCGTTATAACCTATTGAGTAGACCTCGCCAACATAAGCATCACGCTCGACAAATGCTGAGAGGGCAACCCCGGCAGCCTTCAGCTCTTCTGGAAGTGGGGTCTTGTCTAGCTGCTGGGCAACCGTCGAGAAGATACTGGACATGGCTAGCCTCCCAAGCTTTACAGAAAGAGCATACTCCAGCCGACGATAGCCAACACATCAATTGCTACCAACCTGTGTAATGCCGTTACTTAGTAACCTCCCAGCCTCGCCTGCGTCACCCCACGAAAAGAGATGGCCACCTGAAGCCGGCCCCTACACGAACTTTCAATCTTCAACTCTCAACTTTGAACCGCCCTTCTCAGGCTCGGGAAACATTTTGCGAGGCGGACGCGTATCATTGGATAGAGGCGCGCCGGGGTGTCTGCCGCGCCGAGGCGGAAGTGAAAGGGGTGCACTGTGCTGACCCTGCTTTTCCTGGTTCTTCTGTATTTCCTGCCGACCATCATTGGGCGAGATAAGCGTGACGCCGCGGGAATCATCCTGCTCAACGTGTTCCTGGGATGGACGGTGATCGGCTGGGTGATTGCCCTGATCTGGGCCATCACCGCGGAGCCGTATTGTCCGGTGAGGCTGGTCGCGGTGCCGCCAGGCGGACACTTCTGCAGCCAGTGCGGCGCGTTTGCCGGTCCGGGCGCGCACTTCTGCACGGCGTGTGGCCGGACGGTTTGATACTCTGAGGGCGCTTCGCGCCCTGGGCTGAAGCCCAGGTCTACAGAGCCCAGGGTCTACCGAGCCCAATGATGGCCCGGCAATTTGATGTCGGAGCTAAAGCTCCGACCCCCTAAAAAGCATTCATGAGATGGCTTGTAGGACGATGACCGAACCCAACACACAAAATCTGCGCGAAGAGTTTAACCGCTGGGCGGAGGCGGGGCGCGGCGACGAGATGGAAGAGTATCACCTGCCGATCGCGCTGCCGGTGCTCGAGAAGATGCGGCTGGAGCCGGCGGACAACGTGCTCGACGTGGGCTGCGGCGCGGGATGGCTCTCGCGGCGGATCGCGCGGATGGTGCCGCAAGGGCGCGTCGTGGGGATGGATATTTCCGATGAGATGGTCCGCGTGGCGCGGCGCGGCAGCGTGGAGCACGATCACGTGCTCTACGTGACCGGCGAAGCGGGCGAGATTCCCTGGCAGCCGAACTTCTTCACGCACGCGATTTCGGTGGAGTCCGCGTATTACTGGCCCGAGCCTGCCAAGGGCGTGCAGGAGATGTTTCGCGTGCTGCGGCCGGGAGGCAGGGCGTGGATTCTGATCAACTACTACCGCGACAATCCGCATTGCCACCAGTGGGGCAAATTGCTGGCGGTGGCGACGAAGCTGCTTTCGGCGGAGGAGTGGAGCGGGCTGTTTCGCGAGGCGGGTTTTGCGGAGGTTGCGCACGAGTGCGTTGCCGATCCTTCTCCGTCCTCCGAAACGTATACTGGGCGGTGGTTCCGCGACGCCGCGCAATTGAAGGCGTTCAAGGCGGAAGGGGCGCTGCTGGTTTACGGAAGGAAAACGTAACCTCTTGTCGTGTTCCGCCGAAAAAATCGCATTGGATATTGCTTCTTAGGCGCAAAACGCGCGCGCCACTGCTCTCCTGCAGAAAGCCCCTGCTAAATTGGAAAGGAGCACGCTTTAGAGAAAAACGAGCGAACTCGCGCGCGGACACAGCTCCTCGCGGCGAAAAATGCATGGACGCCTCTGCCTCAAAATACGAAGTGCTGGTGGTTGACGATTCGCCGGTGTACCGGAAACTCGTCGAGCAGGTGCTGTACGAGGAGCCGTATACGCTGCTGTTTGCGCGCAACGGCCAGGAAGCGCTGCGCATGTTCGAGGCGCACGCGCCATGCATCGTGATTACGGACTGGATGATGCCCGATATTTCCGGGCCGGAATTGTGCCAGCGCATACGGGCGGATAAGACGCAGCCGTACACCTACCTGATCCTGATGACCAGCAGCACGGAAAAGGACAACGTGGTGAAAGGGCTGCAGGCGGGCGCGGACGACTACCTGACGAAGCCGTTCGATCCCGGGGAAATGCTGGCGCGGATCGGCGTGGGAAGACGGATCGTGGACCTGAACCGCGAACTGGCAGCGAAGAACCAGAAGTTGGAAGAAGCGGCGCGCACGGATCCCCTGACGGGATTGCCGAACCGGCGGGCCATCGAGGACTGGGCGTCGAAACAGTTGCGCGGGGCGGCGCGGCACGGCTACTCGGTGTGGGTGGTGCTGGGAGACATTGACTGCTTCAAGAGCATCAACGACACGTTCGGGCACGACGCGGGCGACGCGGTGCTGATAACGTTCGCGGAAGGATTGAAGAAGAACACGCGGGCTTCGGACATTTCCGGGCGGCTGGGCGGCGACGAGTTTCTGCTGGTGGTCACGCATGTGGATACGGAGAACGTGGAAGCGACGGTGAACCGCTTCCGGGAACAGTTTGCGGCGCTGTCGTTTCCATTGGCGGGACAGAGCGTGGGCGTGACGGCGAGCTTTGGCGTGGCGGGATTTCAGGGCAAGGATGTGCAGGAGTTTTCGGCGCTGGTGCGCAAGGCGGATCAGATGCTGTACGAAGCAAAACGCGCCGGGCGCAATCAGGTGCGCGTGGCGCTTCCGATTGGCGCAAAAGTTTCAGGCGCAGAAATCAAGACGTAGCCAGAACTTCACCGGTGGATTCAGAACTTTAAGGTGTAAATCACGGCCATCAGATCCATCGACCAATGGGCCACAATCAACGGCGGCAGCCGGCGAATCCAAAGATAAATCAAGCTGAAAACGAGAACGCCGGGCAGGAAGAACAGGAATCGCCAGACAACATATTTCCAGTCCAGAATAAATGGAATAAAGCTGTGCTGAAGTGCCCACCAAAAGCATACCAACAGCACGGCTACCCAGGTGCGACGCGTCAACACCTGGAGCCGCGGCAACACATATCCGTTGTAGGTCATCTCTTCGGTCGGCGACCAGATCAGCAAGAAGATGCTCAAACTGTAGATCACGCCCCATAGGGGCAAGCTCCTTGCCCATAACAAACCGGGATACATTGAGGGGTGAGACGAGCCAAATACGAGCTTGCTCGATAAGATGCCAGAAAGCGAGAAAACCTGCACAAAAACGACAAAGCAGGCGATTCCCAGAAAAATGTCGTACCCCCAGCGCAAGCGGACTCGGCCGATCAGGTCGCGCAGGCGGATGCCCTCAGGCCGGGTGAATTTGACCATCAAGGACAGGCAGCCAACGTCCACTAGCGTCCCGTAAACCGTCCACCATGGAGCGGCGGCGTTCCAGGCGGAAGGATGGCCGCGCAGCCAGTAGATGGCTGCAACCAAAGCCTGCGCAACGATCATGAAGAAACTGCGGCCCAGCATTACAAGCAGAGGTCCCGTCCAGGTGATCTGGCCCTGTTGAACGCGGCGTTCGATCTCGACCCGCGAGTTTGCGGCTACAGGCACTTCTTTCCCAGGCGTTATTTCGACGTTTGCCATTCGCTTCCAGATTCTAACAGAGTGCAAGCTCCCCGATATGCGAACTTGAGCACGTCGGCGTAGAAGGTTGGCGGCGAACTCGGGTACTCGGGGCCCACGATGCAGGTGATGCAGGCGCTGGCTGGGCGCGCGTGAAGTGTGGTATGAGAGCGTTGTGGGGCCTCTCCTTCGATGAAAGACTTCTCTGAACAATTCGCGGTGAATCCAAAGATGCAGGTGCGCAGATGTCATTTTTGAGCGAAAGCGTGGCGGTGATCACGGGCGCAGGGTCGGGTATGGGACGCTGCCTGGCGCAACAACTGTCGGCCATGGGAGCGTCGCTGGCGTTATCGGACGTAAACGAGAAAGGGCTGGCGGACACGGTAGCGCTGTTGGGCAACGCGCACGGAAGGGTGACGCAGCACCGCGTGGACGTGGGAGACGCGGCGAGCGTGAGGGCGTTCGCGGAAGAAGTGGCGGCACAACACGGGCGGGCGTCGGTGGTGTTCAACAATGCCGGCGTGGCGCTGCTGGGAAATTTCGAGGAGCTTTCGCTGGAGGACTTCCATTGGCTGATGGACGTGAATTTCTGGGGCGTGATTCACGGCGTGCATTTCTTCCTGCCGCTGCTGAAGAAGGAGAAGCGGGCGCACATCGTAAATACCTCCAGCCTGCTGGGATTTGTGGGCGCGATCGGGCAGAGCGCGTACTGCGCGAGCAAGTTTGCGGTACGGGGATTCACGGAGTCGCTGCAACACGAACTGGCGGGCACAAACGTTTTTGTGACGACCGTGCATCCGGGCTTCGTGCGGACTTCGATTGCGAATCAGGCGCGGCTGGGGCAGAACGCTGGCGAAGGGTTGCGTCAACAGAGCCTGAACCGCTTTCACCGCATCACGCGCACCGATCCGGAGACGGCGGCGGCCAAGATCCTGCGCGCCGTGGAGCAACGCCGCCCGCGCGTGCTCATCGGCCCGGACGCGTATTTCGTGGAGATTTTGCAGCGGCTGCGTCCCACGGGCTACTGGCCGATTCTTGCCAGGCAATTTGAAGACCCCTCCGCCAAGAGAAGCTAGTCGAACGGAATCAAACGAGGAACAACTGGTGTCTAAGAAGTAGCATCCCACTGCGCAAAAGGGGGGTCACCCATGCGTACCCATTATTTGTGTGTTGCGCTGTTGCTCGCTGGGGCGGCGTTTGCCCAGACTACGCCCGTTCGACAAGAAAAGCCGGAGGCGGATGTTAAGGAGGCGACAGGCAGCGCTTCCCTGCCAGTCAGAAAGGTAGTGCTGTACAAGAACGGAGTCGGTTATTTCGAGCACACCGGGCGCGTTCACGGGAACCAGGAGTTGGGAATCGAGTTCACCACGGCGCAGCTCAACGACGTGTTGAAGTCGCTGACGGTGGTGGATCTGAACGGAGGAAAGATCAGCGGGGTGCGCTACAACTCGGTGGCGCCGCTGAGCGAGCGATTGAAGAGCCTGCAGATTCCGCTGACTGAAGACGTAACGAGCGCGGCATTTCTGATTGCGCTGCGAGGAACGCGCGTGGAGGTGCGGAATGGAGCGGCGAGTACGTTGGGAAAAGTGTTCAGCGTGGAAACGGTGAAGAGGGAAACAAGCAAGGGCGGAACGCTGGACGTGACGCAACTGGCCATCGTGACGGATGCGGGCGAACTACGGCTGTTTGAACTGGGGCCGGGAGTCACGGTGCGCGCGGCAGACAGCGAAATCCGCGAGGATGTGAGCCGCTACCTGAGCCTGGTGGGTTCCACGCGCTCGAAGGATGTGCGGCGCATGACGATCAGCGCGACGGGTAGCGGCGACAGGAACTTGTTCGTGAGCTACATCAGCGAAGTGCCGGTGTGGAAGAGCACGTACCGGATCGTAGTGCCGAAAGCCCCGGGGACACCGTTCTTGCAAGGTTGGGCGATCATTGACAACACGGTTGGAGAAGATTGGAAGGATGTGCAGCTCTCCATGGTGTCCGGCGCGCCGCAATCGTTTATCCAGAATATTTCGCAGCCGTACTACACGAGGCGGCCCGTAGTGCCGTTGCCGCAATCGGTGATGCTGACGCCGCAAGCGCATGAGGCGAGCATGGAAGAGGGAATTGGCTCGGGAGCGGGAGGAGGCATGGGCCAGGGAGGGGGCATCGTCGGGGGTGTTCCCGGAGGAGTAGGAGGCGGTACAGGAGGCGACGTTTTTCGGGCGGGGATGGCCTCTAAGCCTGTGTCGCCGAATGCGGCCATGCTGAGCGGTACAGTAGTTGATCCATCAGGAGCAGTGGTTCCCAACGCGGACGTTGTCTTGCGGAACACTGCGACGGGAGCGGTTGAGAGCGCGCGGACGGACAGCAACGGTAGTTACTCATTCTCAGGAGTCGAGGCCGGGCCGTATTCGCTGAGCATCAGCAGCCAGGGGTTCAAGACGACACAGTTTTCGCAGATAAATCTGCGGCCGGGATTCAACAACAGTATCAATGCGACGCTGAGCATGGGAAGCGTCTCGGAATCCATTGAGGTATCCAGCGCGAACACATCGCAGAACAGCATAGTGGTGGCGGCTCTCCGCAGTGCGAGCGCCGCGGCGGAAGGAAGCGCGCTCGGCGAGTTGTTTCAATACTCGTTGAAGGAAAAGATCACGGTGCTGAAGAACCAGTCGGCGCTGGTGCCGATCGTGCAGTCGCCCATTGATGCGGAGAAGGTAACCCTGGTGACGGCCAACGAAGATGGAGAAGTGGACGGGATGCCGCTGCGCGCCTTGTGGATGACCAATTCATCGGGGCTGACGCTGGACGGCGGCACGTTCAACATCCTGGAAGAGGATTCGTTCGCCGGTGAAGGAATCATGGATGTGCTGCATCCGGGCGAGCGGCGGCTACTGTCGTACGCGGCGGATACGGCGGTTCATGTGACGACAGAAAGTGAGCCCCTGGACAAGACGGTCAAGCGGGTGACGATTGTGAAGGGAGTAATGAAGGTAACGCGTGAGGAGCGCGACACGACGACCTACACGATCCACAACGCAGACAGTACGCCGCGTCAGGTAATCCTGGAACACCCCATCCGCGAAGAGTGGAAGCTCGCGGAAGGCACGAAACCGGAGGAGTCGGGGTCCACGCATTACAGATTCCGCGTAGCTGTGGGGCCGGGGAAAACCGAGAAGTTTGTGGTGAAGGAGAGCCGGCCCGCGGAGACCAGCATCTACGTCAGCACAATTACCGACACACAGGTGGCGGCGTTCGTGGAGGAGAAGACCATCAAGCCAGCGGTGGAAGAGGCGCTGCGGCGCGTGGTTGCGAAGAAGAATGAGATTTCCGAAGTGGAGCAGGAGATGCGCTTGCGGCAGACGGAGATGGAAGCGATTGACAAGGATCAGGCGCGCTTGCGGGAGAACATGAAGGCGCTGAAAGGCAGCCCGGAAGAGAAGGCGCTGTTGCAGAGGTACACGCGGCAACTGGATGGGCAAGAGGACCGTCTGGCGGCGCTGAAGAAAGAGAATGCGGATTTGCAGACCAAGCGGGCCGCGCTACAGGCGCAACTGAATGGCATGGTGCTGGAGATCGCGATGGATGAAACGTTGTGAGCGGGGGCCCGAACCGGTTGCTGAAAGACAATGAAAAAGGCTTTCTTCAGGGGCTAAAGCCCATCCATTCTAGGAGCATTAGGCCGGGGCTGAAGCCCCGGCCTCCTAAAGAGAAAGAGTTGCTCAGCGGGCCGCCTGGAAGGCGGCGCTACAGAGAATGGGGGCGGGCGGAGGCGGAGCGTTTCTTGGGTATGCCTTTGGGGTGGCAATCGAGGCATTTGACGAAATGAATGTTGTGAGGGCTCTTGGTAGTGACGAAGGTGGTGTCCATCTTCTCGACATCGAGGCCGCAATTGGATAGGCGCGGGTGGCAGGTGGAGCAGGACTCGCGGGTGTGCTGGCCATGTTTCTGATGACACGCTAGACAACTGAGACCTTCATGGATGCCGACGGGCGTACGGTCGTCGCCGGAGCGCACTTCCATATTGGCGAGGGGCGCGTGGCACTGGTAGCAAAGAGATTGGCGCGGGTCGGGGCTGATCTTCACAGGCCTACCGGAGTCAAACATCACAGGCAGAGGAAGAAGAGTGACGGAGAAATTGGCGCGTTCGCGGCGATCGAAAAAGCCGAGCGAAGGACGATAGAGTTCTTCGCGGCCGGCTGATTTGGCGTTGGCATCGTGGTCATCCTTGTGGAGCAGGTCGCCGCTGCGGTGAATGGCGTGGCAAGTGAGGCAAGGGATGACGGGTTGGTGAACGACGGAAGCCGGCAACAGCTTCCAGGGACCTTCGGTATTCAACGGCGCGACGAGTTCGCGGATGCCGCCATCAAAGAACATGCCGTGGCAGCGGAGACAATCGTCCATCAAAAGGCGGCTGCGGTTGTGCTTTTGATCGAGGAAAACGCTCTCGTAGGTGATGCCGTGCGGGCCATTCCGCCATTGCGCGGCTTCCTGCTGATGGCATTTCTGGCAGCGGCCGACCATGGCGTTGACGTCCAGAGTGCGAAGGCGGATGGGGTCGCGGTAAGCGCCGCGAATGTGCTGGACGAGGCGGCGGGCGTTGCCCAAATGGAAGCCGGGATCGAAGGTGAGAATTTCGCCGTGGCACGCGCCGCAAGCGACGGCGCGGTGGCTGGAGGTTTGCCAGGAAGAGTGCTCCGAGCGGATTTCGTGACACCGGGCGCAGGACTCTCCGGCGGAATACTCGTAATAGAGGCTGGCCGCAGGGACGCCAAGAACAATCAGAATGCCGATGGCGAGAGCGAGGAGAGCCAGGCGAGAACGTAGAAAGGCCATGGCTAGACTTTTCCTTTCCAGGATTGCGCGAGGTGAGCAGAAGCACGGTAGGCGTTGGCGAGAATGGTGAGGACGGGATTGAAGCCGCCGTTAGTAACGTGGACGCTGCCGTCAATCACGTACAGGTTGTCGGTATCGTGGACGCGGCACCAGGAATCGGCGACGGACGTTTTGGGATCATTGCCCATGCGGCAGGTGCCGGCCTGATGCTGCCCGCCGCTCACGCCATTGCCTGGGAGATTACGCCAGGTTTGGATGGCGCCGGCTTCCTGGAGCCAAGCCTCCGCTTTTGCGGCCATGACGCCGGCAATTTCCAAGGTGTGCGGGTGCTGGTAACCGGAGAGCTGCGCAACAGGCATGCCCCAAAAATCCTTGACCGAGGGATCGAGTTGCACGCGAGAATCGAAAACCGGCATTTCCTGCGTGGGCCCCATGATTTTGATGGTGCGGCGGTAAGCTCTGCGCATGAAGTCCTTGTGGGCTTTGCCCCAGCGGACGCCATTCGGCGGCATGTCCACGGCCTGATAAGGAAGGCGAATGAATTCGTTGGCGAGCATGGCGCCACCGCGCAGACCGGGATTCCCGTGGTTGTAATCGCAAATGGCGATGTTGGCGCCGGGGCCAACGTCGTCGTAGGTGTCGAAATCGAACAGCCCAGTGGCACCGGAATAGGCGTGCCCCTGAAGGTTGCGGCCAACCCAATCGAAACGATTGCCAAGGCCGTTCGGAAAGAGTCTGCTTTTGGAGTTGAGCAGAAGTCGCGCTGACTCGATGGCGGCTCCGGAAACGATGACGAGATCGGCGGGCTGCTCCTGAAGACGGTCGTGGGCGTCGAAATAGGAGACGCCGGTGATTTTGCCCTGCTCGGTGGTGAGGATTTCCTTGACCATGCAGCCCAGTCGCAAATCGCAAAGGCCGGTGGCGAGGGCGCACGGAATGACGGTGTTGTGCGTGCCGCACTTGGCGTCCACCTCACAAACGAAACCCACGCACCAGCGGCAACGCATGCAGGGAGGGCGGCCGTTGTAAGGAACGCTGTTGCGCAGCATGGGCAGGTCAAAGGGATGTAGGCCAAGGCGCTGCGCGGCGGGCTTGAGGATTTCGTACTCGCGCGTGGGAGAGAGAGGCGGCATGGGAAGCGGCTTGGCGCGCGGTCCCTTGAAGGGATCGTTGCTGACATCGCCGGAAACGCCGATTTCGTATTCGGCTTTTTCGTAGAAAGGCGCGAGATCGTCGTAGCTGATGGGCCAATCGTCGAGGGTGCTGCCTTCTAGTGCGCCGTAGGTGGAGCGCATGCGGAAATCCTTCGGCTGGTAACGCCAGGCCATGGCGCCGTACGTAAGCGTGCCGCCGCCGACGCAAGCGGCGTTGTTGCTGTAGCCGCCTTCGCTGGGGAGAACGATGTGACGTTTGGCGTCGCGGTCCACAAAGACGCGGGGGTTGCGCTTGTCGTCAGGCCCGGAATTATTGCCGAGGACGGAAGTGCGCTGGTTGCGCAGATCATCCTTGCGGCAATCGTTGGCGGTGTACCAGCGGCCGCGCTCGAGAAGCGCAACACGAAGGCCCGCTTCGCAGAGTTCCTTGGCGACAACGCCGCCACCGGCTCCGGCACCGATCACGACGGCGTTCACGTGTGGCAAGGACATGGGACGGCGTCAGCCTTTCCTGGGAAATTCGTAGTGGTCGCGGCCGCGGATGGGAATTATGGGAATGCCGAGCATGCGCCAACTGACGGCATCCCGATTCCCTTCGTGGCGGGCGTCGCCGTAGAAGCCTTGCATGGTGTGGGTGATGACCATGTCGAAAAAGGGTTGCAGGGAATTGGGGAGGCGCTGCAGGAAGGCGGTCTGCTGGTCGAAGGGAAGCTCGGCGAATGGTTGACCATGTGCGGTGCGGCAGGCAGCATCGCATGCCGCAATACCGCTGCGGTAGGCGGATTGCAGCTTGCGGAAATGGCCCGCGAGCTGGGAATCAATGTAGTAGATCGTGCCTGCCCAAGTGGCGCCGGGATCCTGATCGGCGGGAATGATCTGTTCGCAAAGGGCTTCGATGGTGCCCGCCTCGCCGGGGGTGAAGAACCGCCATGGACCGGCGTGGCGGCCGCAGGAGATCAGCGCGGAAGAAGCAGCGGCAGTGGCGGCGACTTGCAGGAAGCGACGGCGCGTGAGGGCGCTGCGTTCGGCCATGGATGGAACCTCAGGTGAAGCGCGCCAAGGCGACGCACGCCTCGCAGAACGGCGCCCGAAGCTGATGGAACGGATCCAGAAGCCGGCAAAAGAGAGAAAAAAGAATGAACAGCGAGGCCGACCGGCGCCGGAGATCCTGGTGGAATGCTAGTGAAGGAAAGACGCGGAAGATGTGACAGGAATCACGCCAATGGGGCACCACTGCCGGTTGGAGGGCCCGAGCTCACACCTTCCATGCTTTGCGAGCCGCCCAGTTTTCGCGATTCTCTCTGCGACGCGCCCCTAAAGCTTGCGGAGGGCAGGCGGAAGTATGCCAGCCAGAGAGTAGGAGCCCCCGCCGGCGAAGAAAAGACCCAGGGCGAGCAGGAATTGCGTAAGAGCGTACTCCATACCGTTGTGCGCAAGGCTGAAGCCGTTGGGAAGATGGACCAGGAAGATCGCACCGGCCATCACGATCATGATGCAGAGAGCACCAATGCGGACAAAGGCGCCCGTGAGCAAAGCGAGTCCTCCCGCAAATTGCGCAAGACCTACCAGGAAGCTAACGATTACTGGGGAGTGCAGGAAGCCCGCAAAGCCATGAATGCCGGGGCCCCCAAAGGCGCCAAAGAAAATGGCGCTGCCGTGGTAGAGAAAAACGAGTGCGCCGGCGAGGCGGAAGATGAGCAGGGCGAGATCGAGATTGCCGAAAGCAGCCGAAGGCAAAGACGTTGGCGAAGTCATAAAATCATCCTTATCAATCCGCAGACTTGCGGGGAATGTAACAAACGAGCCAGGAAATAGCAATCTCGATTGAGAGGTGGCATGAAAGCAGCGGGAAAGAGAGAGATTTTGACGCGGAAAGAAGCGGGGAGATATACTCCGCGGTAGGGGAAAAAAGAACGGAGAGGCCCGTGGGTGTCATAGACCAGAGGTTTGAGAAGAACGTCCTGATCACGTCGGTGGACTACGTCTTCAACTGGGCGAGGAAGAGTTCGCTGTGGCCGCTGACGTTTGGCCTGGCGTGTTGCGCCATTGAGATGATTGCGTCCACGACGTCGCGGTTTGACATGGCGCGCTTCGGCGCGGAGGTGTTCCGGCCGTCGCCGCGGCAGGCGGACTTGATGATCGTGTCAGGAACGGTGACGCTGAAGATGGCGCAGGTAATCCAGCGGGTGTGGCAACAGATGCCGGACCCGAAGTGGTGCATCTCGATGGGGGCATGCTCGAGCGTGGGCGGCCCGTTTAACGCGTATTCGGTGTTGCAAGGAGTGGACCGGATTGTGCCGGTGGATGTGTACGTGGTGGGATGCCCGCCACGGCCGGAAACGTTGTTCTACGCGCTCATGAAACTGCAAGACAAAATCGATGATATGACTCTCGCGAAGCGGCCGACGGAAGTGCGCCTGCGGCCGGAGATGGTGGAGGATTTCAAGAAGAGCGTGATGGTGGCGCAGGTCGCGGAGCCAAGTGAGCGGTGAGTGCGAAGAGGATACCAGCGATCAGTAATCAGTTCTCAGTTATCAGGAAGGAAAGATTCGCTAGGTTGATCTTGCCGGGGTAGACCGGCAGACTGAGAAGCCTTAGCACAGAGAAAGAGCGTAGAGACCACGGAGAAGAGAAGTTAGAAGGAGTAACTGCGGCGGCTGAGAAGCGAAATAGGGAAAGAGGGAAAAGGCGAGATGGGATTCGTGAGAACGGCGAAGGTGGCGGAGTTACCGGCGGGAACCATGCGGGAGTTCCACGTCGAAGGGAAAGCAATTGCGCTGGCGAATGTCGGCGGAACGTTTTATGCGATCAACAATACTTGCCTGCACCGCGGCGGGCCGCTGGGACAAGGAGTGCTGGAGGGCCAGGTGGTGACCTGCCCGTGGCATGGGTGGCAGTTTGATGTGACCAGCGGAAAAGCGGCGCAGAATCCGGCGGTCGGCGTGAACTGCTACCGGACGGAAGTGCGCGGGGAAGACATCTTTGTCGAGGTGTAGCAGGGCTGAAGGTCCGGAGGGGCAAGCAAAAGAGCCCTCCGGGCGTCTCCTTTCGCTTTTAACTTTAAGAAAATAAATGCGTTAGCTTCGATTTTAGGACTGAAATTCCAGCCCATTGACGTTTTGGGTGTGGAAAATTCCTCTATCCCTCATATTTTGTTTGGTTTTCGCCGTGCACACGTGTATATTTCAGCCGAATCTGGTGCCGATGGCAACCGTTACTTCACAGCCCCGACATTACTGGATCTTCAGCGCAGACCCGCATCACTATCACTGGGACACATTATTCGTTAAAGGGAAAGAGATGTGGCAAGGGGCGGAATCAAAGCCTGATGCCATACGCGCCCTGAAACAGGTGAAGAAGGGGGACCGCGTGCTGTGTTATCACTCCACGCCGGAGCGCTCCTTGTATTCGATCGCGGAGGTCACGCGGGATCCCTATCCCGACCCGCACGATCCCAAAGGGAAAAACCTGGTGGCGGACTTGCGCGCATACGAGAAGTTGCCGCGGCCGGTGACGTTGGCGGAAATGAGAGCGAACCCTGCAGTGAGGAAGATGAAGCTGCTGAAAAACGTGCGGCTACTCATTTCGGCGATCAGTGACAACGAGTACCAGGAGTTGTTGCGGATGGCGGGAATCGTGGCCATGCCGGGAGTGCCGCTACTGTAGAGCGTCGCGGCGGCGAAGCCCAACGAGACCAGTCCTGTTCCACAAAAACGGCAGAACATTCGGAGCCCGAGTGCGTATCTAAGCAAAGAATGGGGTGTGCGGAATTTCGGTAGAAAAGCTATTCTTCGGGCTGCGCTAGAGCGACTTGGACAGTAGCCAGGTCATGAGCTCGGGGTCGGCGTAGGCTTTGTCCCAGGAGTTGTGGCCGACGCCGGGATATTCGGTGTAACGAACGTCGGCGCCGTCTGCCTTGAGGGCTTCGACCATGTGGCGGGATTCGGAGACGGGTACGGCCGGGTCCGCGTCGCCGTGGAACACCCAAATGGGTAGCTTCGTGCCGATCTTCTTTGCGGCTTCAAGATAGGGCATGCGGTCCGGATCGGGCTGCTTGCGGGCATCATCGGGAAGAAGGATGCCGCCGCAAATGGGCACGACCGCGGCAAACTTGTTGGGATACGCCGCGGCGAGCGCCCAGCCCCCGTAACCGCCCATGGATAGTCCGGTGAGATAGGTGCGTTTCGGATCGCCCTTGAATTCCTTGGAAGCGGCGGCCAGAGTGGCGAGCGCGACCTCTTCCATGTCCGCATCTCTCCAGCGATGTTCCTTCAAGCACTGCGGCATGACCACAAGGGCGGGGAAACGCGAGCGGTCGTTGCGGATGGCCGTGGCGATACCGACCTGCGTTTGAATGAGACCGTCGGTACCGCGTTCACCGGCGCCGTGGAGGAAAAGGATAATGGGCCACTTCTGGTTTGGGGACCAGTTGTCCGGCACGAAAACCTGATATTTATGAGTGACGCCGTGAAGGACGAGAGCACGGTCCAGGAAACCAGTTTCGTGTTTGCGGGCGAAAGCGGGAGAGCCAAGAGTGAAAAGGAGAACGAGAAGCAGCAGAAAACGGAAACGAGAGCTGGACACAGGGACCTCCAAAGAACGAAATGTATCACGATTGAGTGGCGAAAGACGCTTTGTGAGCGCCGTGTGATAGGTTGAGGGTTTGAGAGGACGATGCCGGAACTTCCTGAAGTCGAAACCGTGGCGCGAGGCTTGCAGCGGCAAATCGCGGGCAGGCGAATCTTGAGCATCACCTTTGGGGAAACCGATTTCATTGACAATCCGGAGGAGATTGAAAAGGAATTGCCGGGACGCGCGATTGGCAGCGTGGTGCGCTACGGCAAATTCCTGCTGCTGCGGCTGACGCAGAAGGAAGATGCAGGCGAAACGGAGCGTGAATCGGCGCTGCTGGTCCACCTGGGTATGACCGGCATGCTGAGGCCGCAGCCAGCGGGAGAGCCGCACGTGAAGCACACGCACGTGGTAGCGCTGCTGGACGATGGGCGCGAATTGCGCTACATCGACCCGCGGCGATTTGGAAGGATGGCATATCTTGCGGGGGAATCGTTGCAGGAGGAGTTGCAGCGATTCGGCGCTGATCCGCTGGAAGCGGGGCTGGAGGAGTTCACGGCGAGAATCCGTGGAAAGCGCGCGAGAATCAAGGCGCTGCTGCTGGATCAGCAGGTGCTTCGCGGAGTGGGAAACATATACGCCGATGAGAGCTTGTGGAAAGCGAGGATCCATCCGAAGCGGCTGGGAGCGCGGTTGCAGAAGGAGCAGGTGAAAGAACTGTACCGCGCACTGCAAGGCATCCTGGAGCGGGCGATTGTGATGCGGGGATCCTCGATCACGGACTTTCTTGACGCGGAAGGCCAGCCGGGAGAATATCAGCGGCATCATCGGGTATATGGGAGAGAGGGGAAACCTTGCTTTCGCTGCGAGACGCGGATTCAACGCGTGATCGTGGCGGGACGCAGCAGCTATTTTTGTCCGCAGTGCCAGAAGGCGCCACGGCGCGGAAGAAGGCATGGGAGAGAATCACGAAAGCACGGGGAAGGACGTCTGAAGAAGAGATGAGAGCCTGGTGTTGGTGAGAGTTTCACGAATGAGAGGTTTGGGGGAGATAGAGATGAGGATGAACCGGAAGACGTTGGTTGTGGTGGGACTGCTGCTGGTGCTGGCCGGGATGCGCGTGTGGACGGCACGGGCGGCGGGGGACGACGCGAGTCCTTTGGCGGCAACGGACCAGCAAATCCTGAGCGAAATCCGGGACCACAGCGAAGTGATGGATAACCTGGAGTACCTGTCTGACCGCATCGGCGCGAGATTAACGGGCACGCCGCAACTGAAGCAGGCGAGCGACTGGACCGTGGAAGTGTTCCAGAAGTACGGGCTGACGAACGTCCATCTGGAGGCGTACTCGATTCCGCACGCCTGGGTGCGCGGGACAGCAAAGGCACGGATCGTGGCGCCTACGGAGCATCCGCTGACGATTGCCTCCGCGGCGTGGGCGCCGAATACGAAGGGGACCGTGCGCGGTCCGGTCGTGTACTTCGATGCGAAGAAGCCGGAAGATTTCGCGAAATTCAAGGGGAAGCTAAGAGGCGCGATTGTAATCATGCAGGAGCCGCGACCGCTTTCGCCGCCGAAGCCGATCGACCGGAACGCGGAGATCTATCATCCGCTGGAAAAGCCCCCGGCGCCGGTGGGACAGCCGGTGGCGCCCGACCCGTACGAAAAATACCTGGCCCGCGCCCAAGCACAGGCGAAGTTTCTGAAGGAGGAAGGGGTGCTGGCCGTACTGCGGGATTCCGGGAAGCCGCACGGGTTACTCACCATGACGGACGCCACCACCGTGCCATTCGAGTTGGGGCCGCTGCCTTCGGCGTTTGTGACCGGGGAAGGCTACCGGATGATTTTCCGGATGCTGAAGAAGGGTCCGGTGGAAGTGGAACTGGACATCGAGAACACGGTGAGTAAGAAACCCGTGGAGGTTTACAACACGGTTGCGGAATTGAGGGGGACAGAAAAGCCGGACGAAGTGGTGATCCTCGGCGGGCACCTGGATTCCTGGGATTTGGCAACGGGGACGACGGACAACGGAACGGGGTCGATGGTGGTACTGGAAGCGGCGCGCGCGCTGGCAAAACTTAATGTGAAGCCGAAGCGCACAATCCGGTTTGTGTTGTTCACGGGTGAGGAGGAAGGACTGATCGGGTCGAAAGAGTACGTGAAGGCGCACAAGAACGAGCTGGATAAAATATCCGCGGCGCTGATTCACGACAGCGGAACGGGCCGCGTGCTGGCGCTCGGCTTGCACGATGACTATCAAGCGCGGGAAACCGTGGACCAGGTGATTGCGCCGCTGCACGATTTGAAGCTGCTGGAAACGACCATGGCGCGGGAATACGGCACGGACAGCTTTTCGTTCGACGAGGTAGGTGTGCCGGGTTTCTGGTGCGTGCAGGACCTTGCCGAGTATCCGCAGACACATCACAGCCAATCGGACACGTTCGACAAAGCATGGAAGGACGGCTTGGTCCAGGGAGCACAGGTGCTGGCCGCGTGGGCATACAACTCCGCGGAGTTACCGGGAATGATGCCGCGGAGGCCCTTGCCACCGCCCGTACCGGGAGAAGCAGAGAAAACCGAAACGCCGAAGGAAGAAACAGCGAAGGCCGATGCGACCACGGAGATGGACAAGAAGATCGTGGAACAAGTGAAAGCGGATAAAGAGCAACTCAAGTCCGACTTGACGTTCTTGACGTCGCAGATCGGCCCGAGACTCACGGGATCGCCGCAAGTGGACCGGGCGAGTCATTGGACAGAGGAACAGTTCCGAGGGCTGGGCCTTGGGAATGCGCACCTGGAATCGTGGAGCATCGCGAATTCATGGACGCGCGGGCCCGCGAGCGGGCGCGTGACGTCACCGGCGCTGCATGAGTTGACGCTGGCGACGGTGGGATGGTCGCCGAGCACGAATGGTGCGGTGAAGGGTGAATTGGTCGCAATCGATGCGGAAAAACCGGAGGACCTGGAGCAGTACAAGGGAAAACTGGGCGGAAAGATCGCGCTCCTTGGAAAGCCCCGCGAAATGGAGCCGCCCATAGACCCGATGCTGACGCCATGGGGAGAAGGGACTCTCCCGTTGATGCACGCGAAGGAAGATAAGCCCAGCGATTACCGGGCGTATATGGCGACGCGCAGGGCGGCGATGAAAATGCTCCAGGAGGAAAAGGCCGTGGCGCTGCTAATTGGTTCGGACAAGATGTACGGCCTGCTGAACATGACCACGCTCAGCCGGGAATATCAGGCGGCAGCGCTGCCGGCAGCCTTTCTGGCGCGCGAGGACTACTTGCTGCTCTGGCAATTGCAAGCAGCCGGCCCCGTGCAGATGGAGGTGAACATCCAAGGCACGCTCAGCGGGAAACCCGTCGAGGTGTATAACACCGTGGCGGAAATCCCCGGGACGGAAAAACCAGACGAGGTGGTGATCCTGGGCGCACATCTGGACTCGTGGGATCTGGGAACCGGAGCGACGGATAACGGCACGGGATCGATGGCCGTGCTGGAAGCGGCGCGCGCATTGCAGAAACTGGGCGTGAAGCCGAAGCGCACCATCCGTTTCGTGCTGTTCACCGGCGAGGAGCAGGGCTTGAACGGCTCCCGGGCGTATGTGGCGGCGCACAAAGATGAACTTCCCAAAATTTCCGGGGTGTTAATACACGACACGGGCACAGGGAAAGTGCTCACGATCGGATTGATGGGCAATTACAACGTGCGGGAGACGATTGACCGGGTAATGTTTCCCCTTGCGGAGACCGCGGGAATCATGGAACCAACGCTGCGCAGCGAAGGAGGATCGGACCACGTATCGTTTGATGAGGCGGGCGTGCCGGGCTTCTGGTGCGTGCAGGATCCGGCGGACTACGACAAGACGCACCACTCTCAGGCGGATACGCTGGACCGAGTAAAATGGGACGAACTGACGCAGGGCGCGGAGGTGCTGGCGGTATTTGGCTACAACGTGGCGCAATTGCCGGAGTTGTTGCCAAGGAAGCCGGCGAAGAAGTAGGAGAAGAAGCAAGAGAGACGGGATTGAGCTGAAGACATAGCCAACTGGGGTGCAGCATGCTGCACCCCTACGAGAACAGTATGCGCATGGTAGTGCAGAGGGTGAGCCGGGCGAAGGTGACCATGGAAGGCCGCGTCACCGGAGAAATTAGCGCGGGGCTTGTGATCCTGCTGGGGGTAGGCAAGGAAGACACCTCGGCCATCGCGGCGGCAATGGCGGAAAAGGCGAGCAACCTGCGGATCTTCGAGGACGACCAGGGGAAGATGAACCGTTCGCTGCTGGACGTGAAAGGCGAGGCGCTGGTCGTGTCGCAGTTCACGCTTTACGGCGATGCGCGGGGACAGCGGCGGCCAAGTTTCATCTCGGCGGCTCCGCCGGAGCTGGCGAAAAAATTGTATGAAGAGTTTTGCGAAGCGTTGCGGGGGCTGGGCGTGGACGTGGAGACGGGCATTTTTCAGGCGATGATGTCGGTGGAGCTCGTGAATGAAGGACCGGTCACAATCCTCATCGATTCGGACAAGGCTTTCTAGCCGAAGTCGGAAATTGGCTCGCGCAGAGGCGAAGTGGACTGCCGCAAGGGCCGTAGCGGCATTGAAACGCCTCGGCGAGAAGAAAAACGTCGAGGGCATGGCGCGGTTCGGCATACGGGCCAGGAAGGTGTTTGGGGTATCCAAACCGAGGCTGGATCAGCTCGCCAAGAAGATCGGGAAGAATCACAAACTGGGAATGGAATTATGGAAGACGCGAATTCACGACGCGCGAATTCTGGGAGTCTTGATTTCGGAGGCGGAGAAGGTTAACGCAAACCAGATGGAACGCTGGGTGAGGAATTTCGACAACTGGGACGTCTGCGACGGCACTTGCTGTCATTTGTTTGTATTCGCAGCGCCGGCCTGGAAGAAGGCGTTCGCATGGACGCGGAGAAAAAAAGAATTTGAGAAGCGCGCGGGATTCGCACTGGCGGCATTTCTGGCAGTGCATGACAAGCGCGCGGCGGATGAAATTTACATCAAGTTCCTGAAGGCGATCGAACGCCAAGCCTGGGACGGCCGGAACTTCGTGCGCAAGGCCGTGAACTGGGCTTTGCGCAACATCGGGAAGCGGAACCTGCTGTTGAACCGCGCGGCGATCGCGAGCGCCGCGCGGATTCGCAGGCAAGACACGCGGGCGGCGCGGTGGATCGCGGCGGATGCCCTGAGAGAGCTGCGGAGTGAGGCCGTGCAAACGAGATTGCGCCGCAAGGCCACGTGAAGAGCGATGCCGATGAAGGAGAATGCCGTGAAGATCCGGCGGGCGCGCCAAGCCGATGCGCCACGCATCGCGGAGTTGTCCGGCCAGCTCGGGTATCCTGCGACGGCGCGCGCAATGGCCGGGCGGTTGCTGTTGGCGCTGCGGCAGAAGAACGGGGCGTGCTTCGTGGCGGAGACGAGCGCGAATGGAGTGGTGGGTTGGGCGCACGTGAGCGTGACGCCGTTGCTGGAAGTGGAGCGGCGCGCCGAGTTGAATGGGCTGGTGGTGGACGAAGGAGTCCGCAGCCAGGGAGCGGGTTGGCGCCTGCTGCAGGCGGCGCAAGCGTGGGCGCGGAAGAAACGGTGCAAGGGGATGTCCGTGAGGTCGAACGTGCTCCGGGAACGCGCGCATGGCTTTTACGAGCGGCACGGCTACGAGCATTACAAAACGCAAAAAGCGTTCCGGAAACAATTTTAGGCCGAGCGCCGAGGCTCATTCGCCAAGCAGACAGCGGAGCAATCTGTCATCCTGAGACGATCCGACAAGGATCGCCGAAGGACCTCAACTTCAAAACTGTGCACGTTGTGTTGGTTGAGGTCCTTCGCGACGCAAACTACGCGTCACTCAGGATGACAGCATGCCGGTATGTCTGAGTAGCTGGCAAAACCATAGCTCATGAGGAATGCGGGCTTGAGGAATCTGGCGTCGCAAAGAGGGGGTGCGCATCATCGCTCTACCGCAGCCTGAAACATGTACTGCGAATCCAGCAGCGGCAGCAATGGCTCGCGTCGCCCAGGCAACGTCCCTTTTAGGAGAATCTCCTTCCAGTCCTTCTGCTTCGTAGAGGTGATTGCCGCAACCACATCCTGATTGACGCTTTCGCCCCAGACCTTGTGGTCACGAATCGCTTGGATCATCTTCCGTATTGGCTGCCAGTCCTCATCCAGCATCTGTGCCCATAACGGGCGGCGTTCGCCCCAGTTGGCAATCTTGTATCGCGTTCTCGTACTCAGCAGAAGCCGAATCGCGCGCCTTAGTTCTTCACACCAGACCATCATGGCGGCTTTGCGGCAAATGCGGTACGCCCGCAGATGTGAGTCTGGTATGGACTGGGGGTCCTTTTCCAGCTTTTCTTCGATCCGACGAACGCCGAGATTCAGATCAAATCGTCCGTTTGCTAGCACCTCTTCGACAAAGACATTGAGCAACCGGATCAGATTCTCTCTTTCGAGTTGGCGATATGGAATCGTGACGTCAATTGTCTCCTTCGCTGGCTTGAGGAATAACATCAGGTCTAGCATCGCTTTTTGCAGCGTGTCATAGGAAAGCGGATAGCGCGTCGAGCGCGGCATAACCGTCTCTGTGAAGGCCAGAATTTTATTCTGCTGCGCCCCAGCCTTGCCGACAAGCACTTCGTATCGCAAGGAGTTGCCGAAATAACTTCTGTATTCACTCCTTTGGACGCGCTGCACGCTTTTTCTCAGGAAGACATCCTCCGAGATTTTGGTTGGATCTGCACCCTCGATGTACCGACTGAACTCCTCTTTGAACAGGTCGGCTCCCACCTTGTCATTTATTAGCTGCGGGAAATGAACCTGGGCGAGTTTCGTGTGCGCACGGTAGTTGGTTTCCTTGAGTTTCTCCCGGTCGTGGTTTACGAAGACCCGAACAAGTAGCCGCTCACGCCTTGCATATAGCTGAGCGGCTGCCTTGTGCTGTCCATCGAATACGAGAATAGGCGCTTTGCCCTCGTTACTCTTGATCGTGATTGTTGCAAGGCTGGGTTGAAGCTGCGGGTTTCCGTTGTAGAACTCCTCGATCATCGGCTCGAGATCAGCAATAGATCGTGGATTTATGTCCTCATCGTGGTGAAGGCACCTGAACGGGATCATCCCAACAAACGATTTCGCTGGCGGAGTGCTGACATCCAGGAGCAAGGGATAGCTTTCGGTCACGGGCTTTCCGTCTTCGGTTTGCCACGCAAGCTCGATATTGGAACCGCGAATGACGATGCCCGCCTCGATTCGGTTAGGACGAAGCTCCGCTAGTGCTTGTTTCAACGTGAAGCTTCGCCCCGCACTATCTTCGTCGGCTCCCGCTGTGTATTTTTGAAGGTGCTGCCGAAACTCATACAGAATTCGTTGGAGCTGAAGGTCGCGCGTTCCCTTTGACCGGTTACACGCTGCGTGTGCAAGCGCCCAGTTGGTTTCGTCGTCAGCTCCGCCTCGGGCCAACGCAATGATGTGGTCAATGTCCACGGCGTGGACATGGAGATTAATAGCCTGGCGATCGACGTAACAAAGACCATTTTGCCGTTTGTAGAGCCTACTAATGAGTTCCTTCCGCTCATCCACTGAGAGCGAATCTAACCTGGATGTACGTTTTGGAGCAGCAGCGTTAGCCACCGGATTCTCCCACTTGAGATATGTGCACGCAGTATAACTCGGATTCCGCGAACAGCAAGTCGGGGAGTGTGACCAATTGAGGTGGTTCCGCGTCTTGTTCCCCTTCGTCCTCCTCCGGGCGCATGCCGCTCGTGACCTGCTACCCTCCTCCGGCCTGAAGTTCTGCCCTTTGCACTATTTCGGCTTGTTTTGCCCGCTGGGGCTCAGGTGAAGAGTAAAGCAAGCCGGAACCCGCCCGCGTGTGGCACACGTTACAGACCGAGGGTCAGCCCGTGCGGAGAGCCAGACAGCGATAAGTCGGCGTTAAGATGCCAACGAGTCAGCCTTCTCAATCTGACCCACTGCTGGGAAACGCCGGCTGGAAACATATATCGTGATACGATAGAATGAAACTATGGCTGCAAGGATTACAGACGGGGAATACCGGGCGTTGGCGGAATTGCGTTACCGCATACGTCGTTTCCTACAGGAAGGGGACACCACGGCGCTGCAGGCGGGACTCGAGCCGCAGCAGTACCTGTTGCTCCTGGCGATCCGGGGACTGCCGGACGGCCAAGAAGCCACGATCCGGCCGCTGGCGGAGCGGCTTTCGCTTCGCCATCACAGCACGGTGGAGCTGATTGACCGCATGGAAACGCGGGGCTACGTGCGGCGGACGCGAGGCCGGGAGGACCGGCGGCAAGTGCTGGTGTCGCTGCAACCGCGCGGCGAGAAACTGCTGGAGCAAGTGGTGGAGCAGCGCATCATCGAGCTGCGAGCGAATGGCCGGGCGCTGGTAGAGGCCATTGATGCGCTGCTGGAGCGCAAGCCGACGGGGCGGAAGCGTCGAAGGCCGAAGAAATCAACCAGGCACAATTGAGGGCCGAGACGCCAACAGCAGTTTGCAGTGCTTCTGGCTTGTTGGGCGACGCCGTCGCGTGCGGAGATTAGAAGCCGCCGCCACCACCGCCGCCGAAGCCGCCGCCCGAGAAGCCGCCACCGCCGCCGAAGCCGAAGCCGGAGCCTCCCGAACTGCGCGGCGCGGAGGCCATCGCGGTACCGGCGAGCGAAGACATCGAACTCAAGCTGCTGACAAACAGATAGGGGTAGAAGGCCGGGCCGAAGCTGCCCTGGTACCACTGCGGCGGCTGGGTATAAATGTCCTTGAAGGCGTTGCTCCAGTTCTTCTCGACGCCGAGCGCCATGGCAAAGGGCAGAAACTTCTCAAACATTTCCGGCGTTTTGATGGTGCGATTGAAGCGGTCAGCCTCGACGTGATTCAGGAAATCCTCGAAGCCCAGAACTCCCTCAAGAGCGCGAGCGCCAACTTGCGTGTGCGCGGGCATGAACCATCCAAAGCCGCAAATGATGGCGCCCGTAAGGATGCCCGCGACGATGAATGAGGCCGGGGCCATGCCCATGCTGCGGGCGAGGGCATTCCCGCCGAAGATGAGAATCACGCCCATGACGACGCCGAAGCCGAGATAGCCGGAGCGCACGCTGTCCGGACGGCGGTTGTAATAACCGCGGCCGACAAGGGAAGCGAAGATGTCGCTCTTGATGCCGGGAAGGCTGGTGTAGAAGCGATTGTGCAGCTCGGAAAGCGAGACGGAATCGCCGGCATTGCCGCCAGAGAATAGGCCGCTGAGAAGCGCCTGCTCGTGAGGTTGCAGTGTGTTCCACTCGGCTTGGGATTTCTTGAGATGGAAGACGTATTCCTTGCTGTGGGTCAGGCCCAGCAAATGGTCTTTCTGCTGCTCTTCGATGACCAGATAGCCGCGCACGGCAAGATCGACGATGGAAGCGGTGATGTCCCGCATAACTACGGAATTATCGACCAGCGTGCCGACTTCGCCCGGAGTCAGCTTGTCGGGAGGTTCATATTGCGCGGCGATGGGCCGAAGGCGCGGATCGCGTCCCTTGGTCCACCACAACCAGAACATCAGGACGAAAGCGACGATGGGCAGGAAGAGCGCCCAATTGCTGCGGAGGTAGAGGAAAAATGTGTCAGCCGCAGTGGGCTCGTGGACGACGCCTTTGTCGAAAGCGACGGCGACGGTGAGGCCCTCGTGAATGCCCAGAGGAGCAGTGGTGGTGACGTCCACGCCGGTACCAGCGACTTCCGCGGCGGCCTCGCGTCCCTTCGAGCGGAACGAGCCGGTGAAAACATTGGCGCGAATGCCGGAGGCACCGGGAGGAAGGACGATGTGCGCGCTGGCGGCGTCTATGGGAATTTCCCATTGATCGCCGGTCACATTCCAATAGAACTCGTCGTAGTCGTCGAAAAAGCGTAAAGCGTCGCTAACGACATATTCAATGACAACGGTCTGTGTGGAATTGTCAGCGTCAGGAATATAGATCTTGAGCTTGCGATTTTGGTCAACGCGGCTGGACTCGAATTTCAGCTTGTTGCCGTTGCCGTCGGTGATGCTCCTGACATCGAGAAACAAGCTGTAGTTCAAGCCGCTGGGGCCGACGTATTCGACGGGGATGGTGCGGTAAACGCCGTGCCAGGGACCGCCCTTGAATTGGAAGGTGATGTTTTCGGTGACATCAACTTTGGCGTCCGGCGTGACCGTAATTTCCGAATCGAACTTCTGGATGCGAAGCTGCTTGCCCTGCGCCAGCAAATATACTGGCGAAACGAGAACGAGGAGCAGAGCGAGCGCGCAGGGACGGGAACGGAACTTGGCACGGGTCATCATGTGTGAACTTTCGCGGGGCTCAGGCCGTGGGCGCGGCCGGATTGCCGAAGCTGACCTTGGGCGCTTCGCGCTCGGCGGCGGAAGAAACTTCGAAGAACTCGCGTCGCTTGAAACCCAGCATTCCCGCGATGATGTTGGTGGGGAACTGCAGGATCTTGGTGTTGAGGTCGCGAACGACGGCGTTGTAATAGCGCCGCGCGTTCTGGACGTTGTCCTCAATGTCGGAGAGTGATTTCTGGAGTGAGGTGAAGCTCTCAATGGCGCGGAGCTGCGGGTAGGCCTCGGCGAGGGCGAAAAGGCTTTTCAGCGCACCGGTCAGCATGTTTTCGGCTGCGGCCTTATCGGCGGGGCCGGTGGCGGTCATGGCGCGGTTGCGCGCGTTAGTGACGGCTTCAAAAGTGCCCTTTTCGTGGGCGGCGTAACCCTTCACGGTTTCCACGAGATTGGGGATGAGATCATAGCGGCGCTTGAGCTGCACATCGATGTCCGCCCAGGCGTCGTCGCAACTGACCTTCAGCCGAACCAGACTGTTGTACATGGCAATGCCGAAGATCAGCAGGAGAACGAGGATTCCCAGAACAATGAGACCAGGCATGGCTCAACCTCTTTTCGCAAGAGATGGGAAAACAGGAACAACCTCACTATAAGGGCGTGGGGAAGCAGAGTAAAGGAGAGTTGCAGCAGGGAAGCGCCAGAAGAACAGCAGAATTAACGCCAGGTTCATGAAGCAAAGGGTTTTGCGCGCGGACGTCACCGGCTGCAGGGTACCGCTGGCATATCGTTAATAATTAATATATGCTCAGGCTGGAACGTTCCTCCAGGTAAAACATGCTTTTCAAGACAGTCAGCGCGTCGGTGTATGGGATTGACGCCTACCTCGTGGAAGTCGAGGTGGACGTGGGCTCGGCGCGCATGCAGGACTTCAACGTGGTGGGCCTGCCGGACAACGCGGTGAAGGAGAGCCGCGAGCGCATCAAGTCCGCGCTGCGCAATTGCGGGTACGAGTTTCCCTACGGCCAGGGAGTAACCATCAACTTGGCGCCGGCGGACCTGCGAAAAGAAGGATCGGCGTTTGATTTGCCGATGGCGCTGGGGCTGGCGGGCTGCCAAGGGCAATTCTTCGGAAAGACTCTGGACAAGATGATGTTCCTGGGCGAGTTGTCGCTGGATGGCGGCGTGCGATCGGTGCGCGGAGCGCTCTCCGCGGCGATTACCGCGCGGGACAACGGTCTGACGGCGGTGGCCGTGCCGGAAACGAACGCGCGGGAAGCGGCCGTGGTGGACGGTATCGACGTGTACGCTCTGAAGTCGCTCCCCCAAGCCGTGGACCTGGTGAATTCGCCGGAGTCGTTTCAGGCCGTAAAGGTGGATGCGCGGCTGATGCTGAGCGAGGCGGCGCAGTATCCCGTGGACTTGCGGGATGTGCACGGGCAGCAGGCGGCCAAGCGGGCGTTGGAAGTGGCGTGCGCGGGCGGGCACAACATTTTATTTATCGGGCCGCCGGGCGCGGGGAAGACGATGCTGGCCAAGCGTATCCCGACGATCCTGCCGCCGATGTCGCTCGAGGAAGCGATCGAGACGACGCGGATTCACAGCGTGGCGGGAACGCTGGAAAACAGCCAGGGGCTGATCGGGACGCGGCCGTTCCGTTCGCCTCATCACACGATCAGCGATGCGGTGCTGATTGGGGGCGGGGCGGTGCCGCGGCCGGGGGAAGTATCGCTCGGACACAATGGGGTGCTGTTCCTGGACGAACTGCCGGAGTTTCAACGCAATGTGCTGGAAGTGATGCGGCAGCCGCTGGAAGACGGCTCGGTGACCATCGCGCGCGCGGCGATATCGGTGACGTTTCCTTCGCGGTTCATGCTGGCGGCGGCGATGAACCCGTGCCCTTGCGGGTATTTTGGCGATCCCACGCGCGATTGCCACTGCACGCCGCCCATGATCCAGCGCTATGTCTCCAAGATTTCCGGGCCGCTGCTGGACCGCATTGACATCCACATCGAAGTGCCCGCGGTGAAGTACAAGGAGTTGCGGGCGCCTTCGTCTTCCGAGGATTCCGCCGCGGTGCGTGCGCGAGTGATTGCCGCGGGGGCGCGTCAATTGGAAAGATTCAAGGGCGAGAAGAAGACCTATTGCAACGCCCAGATGGCACCGAAAATGATTCGCAAGCACTGCGCGATTTCGCCCGAGGGAGAAAAGCTGCTCGAGAACGCGGTGGTTAAACTGGGGCTTTCCGCGCGCGCGCACGACCGCATCTTGAAAGTGTCACGGACGATCGCGGATCTGGACGGGGCGGGGGATATTGCCGCGAAGCACTTGAGCGAGGCGATTCAGTACCGGACGCTGGATCGTAACTACTGGGCGTGAGGGGAGCGCCGCTGTTCCGGAAAAGAAAAGTCAAAAACCGCTCTCCAGAGGATGGCGGACGCAAAAGCCGCGCACCCTCTGAAATCCAAGTGCCCATGGGTGCAGCACTTAGAGTTTGCTCTACGTGCCAAGCTGTTTGCCACCCGCCTGCCCCGCTGGGGTCCCAGCTCCGGCATTATATTTCAAGCACAACTTGTAGAACTCGCCCAAAGATGCGCCGTATTCAGGGTGACTCACCGACACTCGATCGATGACCGACTCCCAGGGGCAGCAGGACAGTTCTATACGGTCGACCAACGGGAACGCCCAGTCGTCCAGCCACTTCTGCAGTTCATCGTGGGTGGGCTGGCCGTCGTACATCTGAACACGCTGGCGAAGGCGGTCTCGGATTCCGTCCTTGCTCATTTGGACGGAAAACACACCGGCCTTAATCTGTGACTCCGGAGCCAAGACGAAGAAACCGAGCGATTTGTAGAGCGACATGGGCCGTTTAGCCCTGCGAAGCGTTTCGGCTATGCAGCCCACATTTCTCGCTGCTTGATCGAAAGTCGGCGCCCGCTTCGTCCCAGCGCTCAGGCCGCTGAACACTTTTGCCTCACACACCACAAACTGCGAGCATTTCGGATCCAAAACTAACCCGGCTTTCGTCGCAGCGTCGAACAGAAATTGGCCAACGACACCATCGGCGTGGGTCAAAGATTCGGCCAGTTTGTCACTCCGGGAGCGAGGCAGAAACGCAGAATACAGGAGCGCCTCGGAAAACCACCGTGCAGTCGGGTCGAAACGAAACGGCAGACAATCGGGACCCTTTGATCCCGCCGCAAGCACGAGCCGCAGAAGCCAGCCTTCGTTGTAGAGCAGGGTGCCGGGGATGCACGCTCCTTCGGCTGTAATGGACTCGAAAATCCTTTGAACTTCACACAGTGCTGTCTTCATGATCGGTTCCTCGCTCGTGTCAAGTAAGTTGTTTCCCGAATTGGGACAGTATCCGACGCATAGCTCCAGCCTCAAAGAGCTGCCGTCCGTTGTGGTCTTATCCAGAATCCTGTCAACGCCATGGCCGCTGCGAGGTAACCGACGGCCCGAGAAAGAAAATAGGGGTGGAAATTCTGCGAGGAGCCGGTGAAGATATCCAGAATCAACAGAAAAGCGACAAAACAAGCACCGGCAACAAATACCCATCGCCTCGCATAGAAAATCGCCAATACCAGGAACGCCAGCTCTGCACAAAAGAAGAGGACATATAGAAAGCCGAAACCTTCTTTCTGGAGCTGGAAAAGCATCCGGACTATATCGAGCGCGCTGACAACCTGCCTTTGAATCTGCAGCCCGAGGAAACCAGTCGTTTCCAAAACACCCGCGGGGACAAACCAGAGGACTACCTCAATAAGAAAACCAACGATGAATATTGTCCGAAGGTTCCGGAAACTAGCCGTAAACGTTAAAACACGATCACTCTGCGTATTGTTCATGCTCCCTCCAAGTGTGCAGGTAGTATCCTGCTTTTGCACAGGATCATAAGTCTTGAGTTATCCGACCGTCAATCATGAGGTTGGAACCTTAGGAGGAGAGCATCGCTACGCTTGAGGGGTAGCAACGATTCAAGCCTCGCTCCAAACTGACTTTCCCCAAAGGCTCCATTGACTTGGGTTTAGGCGGTGTGTTACGAGTAAGTACGCTTTTTTTGCGCAGGAAGCGGCCACAGAACCGACCGGGAATGGCGCCAGACACTAAACACCTGGAAGTCACCTTAGACACCCAAGTCGAGAGCGTGAATCTCGCGGAGGAAATGTGTCTGCGGGTGGCGGAGGCGGCGGGCTTCGCCGAGGATGAGTGTTACCGGATCGGTATGTCCGTGCGGGAAGGCGTGATCAACGCCTTTCACTATGGGAACCAGGAAAAGCCGGACAAGAAAATCCATTTGGGGATCGACCTCACCGGCGAAAAAATGGTCATCCATGTAATGGATGAAGGAAAAGGTTTCCGGCTGGCGGATGTGCCGGACCCGCTGTTGGAGGAGAATCTGCTGAGCACATCGGGGCGCGGGATATTTTTGATGCGCACCTTCATGGATGAGTTCGACGTCGTGCCGGGATGCACGGGCGGCGCCGAGATTATCATGTCAAAGAAGTTGCCGCTGCCGGAAAGCGCATCCGGCAACGGCGATCGCAGGCCGTCAAATTCGGATGCCACACCACATCAGGAAGCGTAGGAACGATTATGCCAGCCTTATATGCCACCACTCGTGAAGTTGGAGTCATCACCCTCATCGACCTTAGCGGACGCATCGCCCTGGGCGAGGGCAGCGCGCTGCTCCGCAAGACCATTCGCGATTTGCTCGACGACGGGAAGAACAAAATCATTCTGAATCTGGGCGACGTGAATTATATCGACAGTTCGGGCATCGGCGAACTCGTCAGCGGGTTTACCGCGGTGCGCAGCCGCGGAGGCGAATTGAAGTTGTTGAATCTGACAAAGAAGGTGCACGACCTCCTGCAGATCACCAAGCTGTTTACCGTGTTTGATGTTTTCACGGACGAACCGACGGCAGCTCGCAGCTTTCAGTAAGACCCTTCGCCTACCCGGAGATCTTCCCCTAAACTGGTCTTAGAACCAGATGCGTCAAATTCACCAGAATCTGAGAATTCACTCAGCCCCATTGCGAATCATGGAAGATTTCCACAGATCGGGCAGTGGTAACTCTCTTCCTGTCTTACAAAGATTGGCAATTCAGTCACTTACAGCGACCTATCGCATAGTGACGAACGGCGCAGATGCTGTTGCCAGTGTACCGCTGGACCATGACGTGCTACTATGCGCCCACATAGTCGTGCAGTTGTGGCGATACTAGACCCACTTAATCTAGTATCCCCGCCGACTCTCTTTCCCGTGACGGCATTCCGGTTCCGCGCCGTCGGCACCATTTGGGGGGATCGCAAATGGCTCTCTTCGTTGGCTTGGACGTCGGAAGTGTCAGCGCCAAGCTCACAGCGGTGTGGGTACCGGGCGAACCTGGAAGTAACGCGCCTGTTCACTCCAACGGGCACTTTCTCAGGGCTAGCCGCAGCGCGGAGCAACGCTGTGGTGCGCCTGTGCTGCTCTCGGGGTACCGCCGCACGTACGGAAACCCCATCCAAACGGTCAAGGATCTTCTCGCCGAATTTCAAGCCTTGCTGCCGCACGAGGAAATTCGCGGCATGCGTGTGACAGGCTCGGGCGGGCGGCTTGTGGCGGAAGCCTTAAACGCCAGCACCGAAAACGAGTTCAAGGCCATTGCCTGCGCGGTTGGCCGGCTCTATCCGGATGTGCGCACGGTGTTTGAGATTGGCGGCGAAAGCTCGAAATACTTGCGGCTGGCCGAAGACGGCAACCCACAGCACGCCACCGGATCCAACGCGCACACGTACGCGACAGGCATTACGGACTATTCGACCAGCGGCGAATGCGCGGCGGGAACCGGGTCGTTCCTGGACCAGCAGGCTTCGCGCCTGAAATATCGCGTGGAAGAGATCGGAGATGTGGTCGCGCAGGCGAAATGTGCGGCGCGAATCGCGGGACGCTGCTCCGTTTTCGCGAAGTCCGACATGATTCACGCGCAGCAGAAAGGCTACTCCACGGAGGAGGTGCTGAAGGGGCTGTGCGAAGCGGTGTCGCGCAATTTCAAGAGCAACATCGTGCGCGGAAAAGCGGTGAAGCCGCGGGTCGCCGTGATTGGAGCGGTGTCGCAGAATCGCGGCGTGGTGCAAGCGCTGGCGGAGGCGTTTCGTCTGGGGCCGGAAGGCCTTTTCGTGCCGGAAGAATATGCCTGGATAGGCGCACTGGGCTGCGCGCTGCTGGAGCGCGGCCAGAAAGACGATCCGGCGCGCGGGAAAAACAATGGCCACTTCCGGCCGCGTTTGCAGCTTGCCGGGGAGAAGGAACGCGACCTTCCGCCGTTGTCCCTGGCGAACGTGCTCTTGCTGCGCGATCATCCCGAAGCTTCACGCACGGAAGCCCTTCCGAATGACGGCGAACAAATTTCCGCGTACCTGGGAATCGATGTGGGTTCGGTCAGCACGAATCTCGCGCTCCTCGATGAAGAAGGGCGCCTGCTGCACGGCATCTACCTGCGAACGTCCGGCCGCCCCATTGAAGTGGTTCAGGAAGGCCTGCAGGAAATCGATCGCCTGTTCCGCGATCGGATTGTGGTACGAGGCGTGGGCACGACGGGTTCCGGACGCGAGCTCATTGGCGAGCTGGTTGGCGCGGACACGGTCAACGACGAAATCACCGCGCACAAGACTGGCGCGATTTACGTGCACGAGAAACTCGTGAAGAACTGTGCCGGTTCCGCGCTGGAAGAAGGTGAGGAGCCGGGCGAGGTTGACACGATCTTCGAGATTGGCGGGCAGGATTCCAAGTTCATCTCTATTGACCATGGCGTGGTTGTGGATTTCGCCATGAACGAGGCCTGTGCGGCGGGCACGGGCTCTTTCCTCGAAGAACAGGCCGAACGCATGGACATCCAGATCAAGGATGAATTCGCGGAGAAGGCCATGGCTTCGACGGCCCCGGCGCGGCTCGGCGAGCGCTGCACCGTGTTCATGGAGCGCGACGTGACCGGTTGGATGTCGCGCGGCAGCCGGGTGGGCGATCTCGCGGCGGGCCTGGCGTATTCGGTAGCCATGAACTATCTGAACCGCGTTGTCCGCGACCGCAAAATCGGCAAGGTGATCTATTTTCAGGGAGGCACGGCGTACAACGATGCGGTGGCGGCGGCGTTTTCGCAGTTGCTGGGGAAACGCATTATCGTTCCGCCGCACAACGGGATCATTGGGGCCATCGGCATGGCCTTGATCGCGCAGCAAGTGATGCGCGCGAAAGAGCGCGTGCAAGAGCGCCTGCAGGTGGGAGCCTTCGCGGCGGCGGCAGGGTCGGCAAGCACTTCCGTGGGCACCGTGACGTTGACGAAGCGCCCTGAGTCGATTTCGACGTTCCGTGGATTTGATTTGAACCGCGCCAGCTTTGAAACACGCGAGTTTGTGTGCAAAGCCTGCTCCAACTATTGCGACATGAAGGAAATTACCGTCGAGGGGCGCAAAACCTACTGGGGCGACAAGTGCTCCGACAAATTCCGCAAGCGCGCGCGCACCGAACGGCGCCCGGTGATTGACGACCTGATGGCGCTGTACGACCGGTTGTTGCGCGAGGGCTACCGCGAGCGGGTGGGTGGCAAAACCAACGGCAAACTCCGCGTGGGTGTTCCCCAAGCGATGTATTTCCACGACCGCTTCCCCTTCTGGCAAACCTACCTCAAGGGGATTGGTCTCGAGGTGGTGCTCTCCGGCGTGACGGATCAGCGCACGGCCACGCGCGGCGCGGAACTCAGCCTGGCGGAACCGTGTTTCCCGGTGCAGATCGCGCATGGGCACGTGCACTCCTTGCTGCACGGCACGGAGGAGCGCCCTGCGGTGGATTTTGTGCTCCTGCCGAACGTGATGGACATGGAGGCGCCGGAATCCTCGGTGGCTTCGCACCTCTGTCCCTGGAACCAGACGCTGCCCTACGTAGTGCGTTCCGCACCGGAGTTCGAGACTTTCGCCGGCCAGTTTCTTGCACCCACACTCCATTTTCGAGCCGGCCGCAAACATGTAAAACACCAGCTTGCGCAATGCTTCGAGCGTCTGGGTATCGGCCGGCGGCAGAGCGACCAGGCAGCGGAAGCGGCCTACTTCGCGCAAACCCGCTTCAACGAGCGCCTGATCGAGGAGGGCCACAAAGCGTGCGCCACGCTGCGCGCCACGGGCGAGCCCGCCGTGCTGCTCATCGGCCGCGCCTATAACATTTATGACCGCAGCGGGAATTGCGATATCCCCAGGAAATTACGGGATCTCTACGGCGTGAATGTCCTGCCGCTCGATTTTCTGCCGCTGGATGAGCACGCCACGGACGATTTGCACCCCAATATGTTCTGGCATTCCGGCCGGCGCATCCTGGAGGCGGGACGTTTCGCCGGCGAGCACCCGAACATGCACATCATTTACATCACCAACTTCAAGTGCGGGCCGGACTCCTTTATCAAACACTACCTGCGGGATGTGGCCAAGGTGCCGTTCCTGGTGCTTCAGTTTGACGGCCACGGCAACGACGCCGGGTACCTGACACGATGCGAAGCGTATCTCGACAGCAAGGGGCTGCTGCGATGCACGAACACCCAGTAATAAATTCGCGTACGATTTCGCGCTCGCATCCGCTCTACGGGAAAAAGTTATATGTGCCGCGGATGGTGGAAGGCAGCGCGCGGGCGGTGGCGGCCGTGCTGCGCTCGCTGGGTATTGATGCGGAAGTCACGCCTCGCTCGAATGCGCGGACGCTGGATCTCGGCGCAAAAGTTTCCAGCGGGGATGAGTGCTACCCGCTGAAAGTGACGCTGGGAGATTTCCTTCAAATTGCGGAGCAACCAGGCTTCGATCCGAAAAAGACCGCGTTCTTCATGGTCACGGGGCACGGACCGTGCCGCTTCGGGCAATATGCCCCGTATCTGAAGAGCGTCCTGACGCAGATCGGCTATCCCGAGGTGATGATCTTTCATCCCAGCACCGAAAAAGGCTACAGCGACTTCGGAGAGTCTTCAACGCTGTTTACGCGGGGAGTGTGGCGCGCGATTGTCGCGGCCGATATTTTGTTGAAGCTCCTCCTGAAGTCACGCCCGTATGAGAGTACGGAGGGCTCCGCTGACGCTGCCTTCGAGGAAAGCGTTCAGGCCCTTTGCAGAGTTCTGGAGGTTACCTACGCCAGTTTCGACAAGCAGATGGCGGCGCTTTGCGGGTGCCTCCTGCAGGCGCGCGAACGGTTCCGCAAACTGCCCGTGCAATTTGACGGCGGCAAACCCCTGATCGGCGTGGTCGGCGAAATCTTTTGCCGCCTGAACGAATTCAGCAACAACGAACTGGTCCGGCGCCTGGAAGTGGCGGGCGCGGAAGTGTGGATGAACGACTTCTCCGAATGGATCTGGTACACGAACGCCGACCAGCACCGCCGATTACAGATCTTTGGCCGGCGTTTTTCCATGGAAGCAGCCGAGGCGCATGTCCGCAACTTCATCCAGCGCAAGGACGAACACATTTTGCTGGCGATGTTCAAGGAGGATTTCCGCGGCTACGAGGAGCCACATGATATCCAGGTGGTGCTCGATGGCGCGGAACCCTACCTGCCGTCGCTCGGCGCAAACGGCGAAATGGTTGTGAATGTCGGCAAGGCCGTCTATTTTGCGCGGAAGGGGCTGGATGGCGTTATTGATATCAGCCCGTTCACCTGCATGAATGGCATTGTTGGCGAAGCGGTTTACCCGCGCATCAGCCGCGACCACGCCGGCATCCCCATCCGCAATTTTTATTTTGACGGCACCAATTCCGACCTGGACCGCGACATCGGCATCTTCCTCGAACTTGCGCGCTCCTACCAGCGCCACAAACCCTGGCGCCGGGAAATGCCCACGATCGCCAAAGCCGCGACCGCCTGAATCTTTCGCCGCGCCCTTCAAACTGAGCCTCTGCTTGAGGCACAATCAAACGCATGCCCTCTGCCGCGGATACTGCCTGGATCACAAAACGCGCCAAGGAGTTGGGCTTCGATCTTTGTGGTGTGGTGCGCGTGGAGGCTTTTCCCGAACTCGCGCATTTCGAGGAATGGCTCGCGCGCGGCTACGCCGGGGAGATGAGCTACCTGGAAGATCCGCGCCGGCGGAAGCCCGCGCTCGTTCAGGAAAACTTGCGAAGCGCCATTGTCTGCGCGCTGAATTACAACACTGACCTTCCCTATTCCGTGGACGCCGCTGCCGCCAGCAGCAGCGAGCCGCGCGGCTGGATCTCGCGATACGCCTGGGGGCGCGACTATCACGAAGTCCTTTGGGAGAGGCTCAATGCACTGGCCGCTTCTCTCCGTGAAAGATTTCCAGAGCCATTTGCCGCGCGCGCGCATTCCGACACTGGACCGGTGGCCGAACATATATTCGCCAAATATGCGGGGCTGGGCTGGCTCGGAAAAAACACGCTGCTGCTGAATGAAGCGCTGGGCTCATGGCTCTTTCTCGGCGTGATCCTGACTTCCCTGGACTTGGCGCCGTCTCTGGCCCCGGCGGAGTCGCCGCCTGCCGATCTTTGCGGAAACTGCAGGCAATGTCTGGACGCATGCCCGACGGGAGCGCTGGTAGAGCCATACGTGCTGGACGCGCGGCGCTGCATTTCGTATCTAACCATCGAATTGCGGGGAAACATCCCGCAAGAATTTCGGGAAGCCATGGGCAGGCACGTATATGGCTGCGACATCTGCCAGGATGTTTGCCCGTTCAACCGCAAGGCGCCCGTGACGGAATTGAGGGAATTCCAGCCGCGCGTGGGGAGCGGAGCAACGCCCGCGCATGCACGCAAGGAGGCCGAGGTAGCAGCGCCCGGGGAACGTGAGCGCCCCGGGTTCCTATTCGCGGGTAAGTCGCTGTTCGAGCCGCGTCTGGAATGGCTGGCTGGCATGAGCGAGGAGGAGTTTCGCGAAGCCTTCCGCGGGAGCGCGATCAAACGCACCAAGTGGCAAGGCCTGGCGCGCAACGCGTGCATCGCGTTGGGCAACACCAAGCTTGCGTCGGGCGCTCCCGAACGCGGGCGCATTCTTGCGATTTTGCAACGGCTGGCGGGGTCCACGGAACCCGCGATCGCGGAATCTGCCCGATGGGCCTTGGGACGCATCCAATAAGCGGCAATGCCAGTGTCGAGGTTCGGCCGGCGGGCTCGCTCCGCTCGGTTGAGCCGCGACCGCTGGGGCGCTATAATCCCACGCGCAAGCCGAAGCGCCCACCGAAGCTGAGGAGTTTCCATGGATCGCCGCAAGTTTCTCGTTAGCAGTGGCATTGTCGGTGCTGGCCTGCTCGGGGCGGGCAAGGCAGCGCCAGGTCTGTTGCAAGCGGAAACCAGGTCGGATTTCAATCTCAATCTAAATGTGGAGGACAAACCCGTGGCATTCACAGTGCCCCCTTTGCCGTACTCGTTTGACGCACTCGAACCCTACATCGACGCCAAGACCATGCAGATCCATCACGACAAGCATCACGGCGCCTATGTCACCAACCTGAACAAGGCGCTGGAAGGTCATGCCGACTTGCAAGCCAAGTCCATCGATGACTTGCTCCAGGGCCTGGATAACGTCCCGGAGAATATTCGCACTGCCGTCCGCAACAATGGCGGCGGCCACTGGAACCATTCGCTCTTCTGGCAATTGATGAGGAAGGGCGGAGGCGGCGAGCCCAAGGGCGATCTGGCGGCAGCCATCACCGCGGGCTTCGGTTCCTTTGCCGGATTTAAGGATAAGTTCAAGGCCGCGGGCCTGGGGCGATTCGGCTCCGGATGGGCCTGGCTGCTGCTGAAGGATGGCAAGCTGGCCATCGATTCCACGCCGAACCAGGACACGCAGTATTTTACCGGAGGCAAGGCGGTGCTGGGCCTGGACGTCTGGGAGCACGCCTACTACCTGAAGTATCAGAATCTGCGCGGCGATTACATTGACGCCTGGTGGAACGTGGTGAACTGGGACAAAGCCGCGGAACTGTACGGCGCCGCTCGCAAGTAGCCGCGCCCCGCGGAGAGCGAAACTCGAAAAACGAAACGCGAAGAGCGAAATTGGGAAATGGCGCTGCCGGCCGGCGGTAAGAGGCACGATCCATCGTGCCCCCGAATCATGCTCGCCCCTGGTTCCGAATCGGGAAGGGACTGTTGTCACTGAAGTACCCTCCTCCCCCCGGGTGTTTTTGTGAAGCATGTCAAAACAAAGGGGTTGCAGGCGCGAGTGTGCGCAAGTATGTGAAAACAAGGGACTTAGAAACCAACGATTTAGATTTGCAAAGCCTTTGTTTTGATATGCATGCGCACTGTTGGTGTAGAGGGTGAGTGTGCCGGGGGACCTGCGGAGTGCGGGCGGGCTTGTGCCAAGTATTCACGAAGTATCCTACCACACTATTTACTAACTGTCAATTGATATTTGTGAGGTACTGGAAAAGCTCTTTGGGACTGCCTTCTTGAGGGATGACTTGAGGGGCGGTTCGCCACAGCACGATTCGCCACAAGTGGCGCGTATACGCTCTCAAAGAGGACAATAGGAGATCCCTCAAACCTGATGCTTCTCGCAAAAGTTCTTCGCCGTCTTTCAAGTCCCGGTGATTTCAACCGGTTGGTGCAAGACCGGCCAGCACAGGGATACGATCCCGACGGGAGCCGGGACAGATATATCGTGCCCCTATACGAACGGTAAGCGCGCTTTTCCAAGGCCGTCGTTTACCATAACATTATTAACATTATTAGAGAACCGACAATTGTGAGCCTTGCCCCTGCCGCCGTCTGCGATCTTTCGCGTTCCGAGGTAGAAGGTAGCTCAACAGGGTGTACAATGCCAGGATTCCCAGCTCAAGGAGGGTCATCGTGATTACACTGCGGGGAATTGTGTGCAAGAGCTTCGGCGGAATCGTGGCTGTGGCTTTAACCCTGGGCGTCCACACTTTTGGTCAATCCAAATCGGCTCCCGTAGACCCGGGCGTGCGCGGAGGCCCGGCGGGTGCCGGCGCTCCTCTGAGGGGTCTGACTGCGGACGAAACGGCGTTCTTCCAAGATGGCCTGGCGAGGTTCGCGGAAATCGAGGTCGTGACCAATGGGGCGAACAATGGCCTGGGTCCCCGTTTCAACTCCAACCAGTGTTTGTCTTGCCATTCGCAGCCGGGGGCAGGGGGATCGAGCCCAGCGCAGAACCCATTGATCGCGGTGGCCACCTTGAATGGGGCGAAGAACACCGTGCCCTGGTTCATCACGCAAAACGGTCCGGTGCGCGAAGCCCGGTTCAAGCGGAGCGCCAACGCGCAGAGTGATGGCGAAGTGCACGACCTCTACGTGATCACCGGGCGAACAGATGCGCCCGGTTGCAACATCGCCCAATTCGACTTCCTGCCCGCGGGAAATCCGCTTACGGGCCAAGGCGGAAATGCAAACATTATCTTCCGAATCCCGACTCCTTTGTTTGGCGCGGGCCTGATCGAAGCGATTCCAGACTCGGCCATCCTAGCGAACATGCAATCCAACGCCTCGGAGAAGTCGGCAATGGGTATTTCCGGGCACGCGAACGCTCACCTGAGCGGAAATGTGAACCTCAGCGCAAACGATGGGACCATTACGCGATTCGGGTGGAAGGCGCAGAACAAATCCCTGCTGATGTTCGCGGGCGAGGCCTACAACGTCGAGATGGGAATCTCGAACGAGCTGTTCCCGCAGGAGAGGGACGAAACGCCTGGCTGTCTTTTTAACGCCACGCCGGAGGACACGCTGAACTTCACGCCTACTCCCGCGAGCACCGGCAACGCGAATACGGCAGTTATCTCCGACATCGAAGCCTTTGCCAACTTCATGCGGATGCTGGCCCCGCCCACTCCTGCACCCGCCACACCGTCCAGCGAGAAGGGACGCGCCACCTTTGCAAAGATAGGCTGTGTCCATTGCCATACGCCTTCGTTTACCACGGGCGCAAAGATTGCGAGCGGCTCCTCGACCAGCCCGAGCGCCGCGCTTTCCAATCAGACTGCCAATCTTTACTCTGACCTGCTGGTCCACCACATGGGCAAAGGGCTTGCCGACGGCATCACACAAGGTGGCGCCGGCCCCGACGAGTTCCGATCCGCTCCCCTGTGGGGCGTTGGGCAACGCGTCTTCTTCCTCCATGATGGACGGACGAGCAACCTGGTGGAAGCGATCCGAGATCACCAGAGCCATGGCAGCGAGGCGAACAAGGTCATCGAACATTTCAATAGGCTGACAACTCAGGAGCAGCAGGAAGTCATCGATTTCCTGCGGTCGCTCTAACGAAAAAGCTTCTAGCCGGGTGCCACAGCTGTGGTTTGCGAGAGTGTGTGCCCTTTGCGCCCACGATTTTCTGGAGGCGGGCGCGTGGCGCAGCCTTGGTGATTCGGCTGCGATTTTGGGATTGGACGGAACCGACCTGAAGGTCGGCCACTACAAAGGCTTTGGGGAGAACCGGCGCGGGTGGCTCAGCGGGGAACTTTTCCTGTCCAGCGAAGCCAGGCGCACATGCAGCGATGCGCGAAATCCACGGGCTCGCAATACATCAGCGGGCAGCCTCCCACGATGCAGGATATGCCGGCGCGCGCGCACTCCTGCGTGGCCGCCGCCGACACACTGCCTTGGCCAAAGGAGCGGTGGAACCAGATACGCCTGACGTTCCGGGCGGCGGCCTGCCGCACGACTTGCTCCGCGACGTTGGGGTGCGTGGCGATGACTAGGCCATCTAGATCGCCGGGTATGCTGGCAAGGTCCGGATAGCATTTTACGCCTTCGACTTCTGAAGCGTTCGGGTTGACGGGAAAGAGTTCGTAACCGGAGTTGCGCAGTTTGCGGAACACTGGGTTCGCGGCGCTATATGGCCCGCGAGATACGCCCGCGACGGCGATACGCTTTCCGCTGAGAAAGTCCGCAATGAGCGCGGGCAGTGGCCGCATAGGGATCTCCTCGGTCAGATTCAATCACAGCGTGCGTTCCGCAACAAGGACACGGGGCAGGAGGGTTGAGGGGTGGATGGCGCACCCTGCAGTTGTAGGTGTGGCGCTTTAGCCCCGCAGGAAGGCACGACGGAAAAGGCTGCGGGGAAACACCGAAAAGCCTTTCTTCAGGGGCTGAAGCCCTTTGGTCCTAGAGCTTTACGCCGGGGCTGAAGCCCCGGCCTCCTAAAGAGACAGGCGGAGATTGGGGGAGTTTTTGTTTTTGGGGGCCTGCATGTCGGAGCTGAAGCTCCGACCCCCTAAGGAGAAAGAGGGATCCTGACGGGGCCGCGGGCACGATCCCGACGGGAGTCGGGACAGGTGTATCGTGCCCCTACGGGGATAAGAAAAACCCAAGAACCGGTCCCGCACAGCGAGATCGGCCACTACGAAGAAGACGTAGGAACACAGTCAGGAGTGACTGTGCCACAGGGTGCTACATCGCGGTGAGGCATTGCGCGGCTAATTGCTCCAGCCGCCGTCAATGATGTGAATCGTGCCGGTGGTGTAGGAAGATTCGTCGGAGGCGAGGTAAACCGCCAGATGGGCGACTTCCTCCGCAGTGCCGATGCGGCCCATCGGCTGGCGCGCAATGAAGGCTGCCCTGGCCGCCACGGGATCCGTATTCACATTGATGCGCTCTTCGAGGGAGGGCGTTTCCACGGTTCCGGGGCAGATGGCATTGACTCTGATTCCGTGCTGGGTGACATCGGCGGCGAGGCAGCGCGTCAAACCGATCACGGCGCCCTTGGTGGTGCCGTACACAAAGCGGTTGGGCGCTCCCTTGATGCTGGAGGCGACCGAAGCCATGTTGATGATGCTGCCGCTGCGGCGTTTCATCATGGCGGGCAGAAACGCGCGAATGAGGCGGTACATCGAGCGCACGTTGAGGTCGAAGCTCTTTTCCCATGCTGCTTCGTCGCAATCGAGGATCGTGCCTTGATGCACCCAGCCGGCGCAGTTGAACAGAATGTCTGGCGCAGGATGATGGGCCGCGAATTGCCGGATAGCTTCCGCATCGGTGACATCTAATCGCGCGGTCTGAATGGCGGGCGATTCGGCCGCCAGTTTGGCGAGCGCCGCTTCGTTGAAATCGGTGGCCAGAACGCGCGCGCCTTCCGCAGCGAATTGCAGCGACGCGGCGCGGCCAATGCCCTGGCCCGCGGCGGTGATGATGGCGCTTTTACCGCTCAGCCTGCAACCCATGGTATTCCTCCTGGAGCCGTCTGGAGCGGCGCCCATTCTTCCGTCGGCGCACACCCACAGTTCGCATACAAATATTACAAGAACCTATCTCACAACTGCTTCGACATCCGCCACCGCCTACCTCAGGGGTTAAAACCCCTGAAATTAGAGCCTGTTTCGGCACGGCTGAAGCCGTGCCCTCCCGAGAACCATTTTAGGAGATGGCTTCAAGAGAAACAGCGGTGTGAAACGCGCCGGCACAAGATAGGCGTGTTCACAGAACGGGCGGTCTGCTGGTGCCGTTCCAACTTGTTCCAGCAAATCCCTTCGAGAATGCTCTCTCGGTGTTCGCGTCAGATGCTTGGACCGTCATTTGGCCCAAATAGTTGGAACGGCACTGGAGGACGCGATGCGAATCAAATGGGTGTCGCCGAGGGTGTTGCCGGCGGGATCGAACGTAATGGCTCCGCTGATGCCAGGGAATCGATGGCCCGCGGCCAAATAGTCGCGCAGGCGGGAACGGTTTGCCCCGGCCACGCGCAACGCCTGGGCCAGCAAATGCACGGCATCATACGTTTGCATGGCCGCGAAACTGGGCCAAGCGCCGGTCTTCGCACGATAGCGTTCCTGGAAGGCCAGCGAGTCGTTGCGCGTTGCGCCCGCGGACGAAGCCGTTACCCAAGTGCCTTGGGGAAGGCCGCTCGGGGCAGGCGTCCCGCCATCGGCGAGGTCAAACGCATTGCCTGCAACGGACGCAGCCGCCTTTCGGCACATATAAATGGGCTTCGCGAAGTTGTGTGCGCTAAGCAACGGAAGAAGCCGTGCGGCCAACGGCGAGCTCGTCCAAAGAACAATCGCATCCGGGGCACTCGCCTGGGCGCGCGCGGCAATCGCTTCCAGGTCCGGACTTGAGGATGAAATGTCCCAGCGCTCGGGCGGAGTTCCGTGCAAACGTTTCACGGTTTTCTCGAATTCCTCACCGCCAACGCGGCCATCATGATCCGATTCCACAAGCAGCAAAACTTTTTTCACCGGTCCAGCTTGATAAATCTGCGCAGCGATGGCGCGCGCCTGATCCTCATCGCTCGGTCCCAGGCGAAAAATCCAGGGAATGTTGATTTGCGTGGTCGTCGCATCGCTGGCCAGCGTGACAATGGGAATGCCGATTTTGTTGGCGATCTGCTCCGCCTGGTGCGCGATATTGCCGTCGGAAGAGGTAATCAGCGCCGCAACCCGCTCTTCGGCGATCAACTGGACCATTTCGCTGCTGGCCTGGCCCCACTGTTCCGCCTGGTTGCGCACCGCGAGCGCTAGGTGACGCCCGTCGGCAAGCGGCCCGGCGGCCTCTTCCTCCGCCAGCGCCATATCCGCTGCCGCCAGCAAGGACTGGCCGTCCGCCGCACTTGCGCCCTGAAGCGGAAGGAAGAGTCCGATCTTCACCGTTGCGCCCTGAAGGTTGGCAGCGTTTTCCCGCCCGGGCCCGCGATAAGCGACGCCATTGCGGTCAAGAGTTGCATAGGGAGTTTGCGGAGTGATTTCGTCCTGGGCCAGGGCGGAATTGGGGAGCGAAGCCATTCCCAGGAGTAACAGCGCTGCCCATAGCACCAGGGGTGCAAATGTCTCCCGCGCGGAACGGCCCCGTGTGTGGAAGCAGCGGCCCGGCGGTACGACCGCTGCCATCAGGGCGCTCCAGCCCCCGAGTGGGCGGCGCTGGACTCGCGGCGTTGCGCCGGCAAATAGACAAATTTCCCGCCTTCCACCTTGGCCAGCGCAAGGGGAGCGATGTTGTTCAAGGTGTAGTCGAACTCTTCGCGTTCACCGGCGCCGTCATAAGTCTTGCCGTAATACTCGCGGAGGCCGTCCATGATCTTTCCGCGGTTGAGCCCCTTTTTCTCGATCGCACCGATGAGGATGTTCATTCCATCGTAGGCATACGCGGCGTACGCATCGGGCTCTTCCTTAAATTTCGCCTGATACTTTTTGCGGAATTCCTGCCAGTGCGGATCCGTCCGCGTGGGATCCAGAGGAGCGGTGGTAACGACGCCTTCCGCGGCGCTTCCGGCGATTTCGAGCAGCGCGGGATAAGCCATGCGGCTGGAGCCAAAAACCGGCTGCTTCATTCCCATGGAGCGCATCTGCTTCAGAATGCGCGCGGCATCGGGCGCTTCGCCCCAAATTACCAGGCCCTCGATGCGGGCGTTCTGCAACATGCGGAGTTGCGTGGAAAAATCCTGGTCGCCGCGCTCGAATTTCACTTCCAGCGGAGGCACGCGGCCCATGCGCTTGGCTTCGTCAAAGAATTTTTCTACGCCGATGCGCGCATACCGCGATTGCGTGCGGAACACCCCGATTTTCTTGAGCTTCATCTTTTTGAAGACGTAGTCCGCGAGGGTGTACCCCTGCTGCCGGTCGTCGGGAAACGTGTGCATCAGCCAGGGAATGCGCGTTTCCGTGACCGTCGGGTCGGTGGTGCCAGTATCCATGATGGGGAATTCCAGCTTCAGAGACGTGCGCAACATAATGTGCGTGGATGCGCCGTCCACGCTGCCCAGCACCGCAAGCACATGCTCGTCGAATACCATCTTCACCGCTTCCGTGGAGGAGGCGCCCCATTGCGCCGAGTCGTTATGAATCTTCAGGGCATAGGGCCTGCCAGGCGACATCCCGCTTGCGCCATAGCCGCCGCGCGCGTTGGCTTCCTCCAGCGCCATTTGCGCGCCGTGCAGCATGGCCTGCCCGTACGGCGCTTCATAGTTGTTTTCCAGCGGGCCAAGGAATCCGATGTTCACCGTCTTGGATGTATCGATCTCTGGCAAAACTCGTTCGCGGGCCGCTCCGAAGTAATCGAGCGTGTCGTTGTCGACATACCATTCCTTATAGGGCTTGCTGAACTTCCCGTAGGGAACGGCTTCGTCCGGCATGTTGGCATAGCGATGTGTGGACGGGGCTTCGCTGGCGGGTTTCTGCGGCTCAGGCGATTGCGGCAGCGCCGAGCAGGCCAACACAAAAAACAAGGGGACCCCCGCGAACACAATTCTGCGCGCGATATTCCTGGCGAGTTCAGACAGCATGGGCGGATACCTTCAACGGCTCGACGCTGTGCGCAGCCACGAATTCGACAATCCTCGCCAATGTCGCCGGGCCGATGGCTTGCGCCGCATCGCACATCGGCTTGGGCGCACCGGGCCGGTCGCTCGCCACTTCGATAATCAATCCATGACATCCAAATTCCACGGCCGCGCGGCTGGCCGGCTCGACCATGGCGGATACACCCGTGGCGTGGCTCGGGTCCACAATAATCGGCAGGAATGTGTATTCCTGTACCGCGGGAATGACGTTCAAGTCCAGAACGTACCGCGAGTATTCGCCCGAGGGATACGCTTTGATCCCCCGCTCGCAGAGAACGATATTGAAATTTCCTTCCTTGGCGACGTACTCCGCCGCGCCGAGCCATTCGCAAAGGTTGGCCGCCATTCCGCGTTTCAACAGCACCGGCTTGCCGCTACGGCCGGCTTCCACAAGCAAGGTGTAATTCTGCATGTTGCGCGAACCGATTTGCAGCATGTCGGCGTGTTCGGCGACTTGCTCGATCTGCCGGGCGTCCATCACTTCGGTGACCACCGGCAGCCCCGTCTCCCGGGACACTTCCCGCAGAATGCGCAGTCCCTCGAGGCCAAGTCCCTGAAAATCGTGCGGCGAAGTTCGTGGCTTGAACGCGCCCCCGCGCAGCATGTCCGCGCCAGCCGCCTTCACCGCGCGCGCCACTTCGAGCGTCTGCTCGAAGCTCTCGACCGAACACGGTCCCGCAATCACCACCGGCCGCGGCCCGCCGAAACAAACTGGTCCGACCCGCACCTTCCTGGTTTCCGCGCCTTCGCCGGCAAAGCTGTCGGTCCCGCGGCTGATCAGCGGGCAGAGTCTGGAAATATCTTCTAGCCGAACAATTCCTGCGATCTTCATCGGAATCTACCTTTCCTCGACTTCTCGTTCTCCCGAAACAGGTGGGCCCATGAGGATTCGGCTCGCCTGTCCGGCCCGTGGCCCGGGGTTGCCGCGGGCAATCCTGAAACCAACGGCCGGTCCTACCGCTTGCTGGCGTCGAAGATGGCCATCGCTTCAATCTCGACGAGCAGATCCGGCCGGCAGAGAATGGCCTGAATGCCGGTGGAAGCCGGCAACGGGTTCAATCCTTGCTCCTTGAAAAACTGGGTGCGGATTTCGTTGAAGGCGGCGTAGTCGCGCTCGATGTCCCGCAAGTAGCAGGTGGTGCGGACGACGTCCTTCCAGGTTGCGCCTTCCGATTCCAGCAGCCCGGTGATGTTCTGATACGTGCGCAGGGTCTGCGCCCGGAAATCGCCTTCATGAACGGTCTTGCCGTTCTCATCAATGCTGGCCGTGCCGGAAATCAAAAGGATGGTGACTCCCTTGATGTCCAGCCGCAACCCGCGCGAGAACGAAGACGGCTTGGCGTAATCGAAGGCCTCGTTCAACACGGAGTGGTTGGTGATGGCCTTCTTGGTGACGACTTCCGTTTCCTCCTCGAGTGGATCAACGGCTAGCTGTGGTGTGCTCATGGACTTTCCCTTCCTTGTTGGATTCACGAGTGGATTCGCGGATGCCGTGGCTCAGACCCGTCGCTGTGGCCACCCAAATGTCGTCGCCCTGAAAATCCATATTCAGGATGTAGTTGTGAGCGAGGGAAGTGGGCGTTTCCATCGTCGTCACTTTTTTGTCGGGCGCGGTAATGACGATCTCTCCCCGGCCGGTTTTTGCGTTGGGCCGGTAGGTGACCCAGGTGTTGGTCTTGAAGTTCAGATAACTCAGGCCTTTGTCCGTGCAAGCCCAGACCTCATCGCCGCGAGACTTGGGGGCATTGATGAAGTCGGAGGCCAGGCCGCTGTCCATGGACAGGTAGTTGTGCCAGTTCCGTCCGTCATATCCGCTGAGTCCAAAATAGGTGGACGCCCAGAACATCTGAGTATCTTTGTTCCAGGCAATGTTGCTGACGATCATGTGAATCAGGCCTTGGTTTTTGAACAGCACAATCTCCATTTCACCGTCGGGGTCGGTGTAGGGTTTCCAATACCCACCGGCAATGTCGTACTCCAGGATGCCGCCGCCCCAGATGGCCACGTACACTTTCTTCTCCGCGACGGCGATGCCGTAGGACCAAGGCTCCGCTAACGGGGCATTCTTCTCGCTGAAGATGGACCATTCCCCTGTATGCGTATTGAAGCGATTGGTGCCGGCCGTGGTCGCTATCCAAACGTACTCATCCTGAATCGCAACACCGTAGACAATGTCGTTTGCCAATCCGCTGGTCAGGTTGGTGTAATTGTGGAACTGCCCTCCCGAAAGGCGGCTCACGCCACCGAAGGTTGCGAGCCAAACATCGCCCGAGGCCGGATCAACCGCGATGCCCGTCACCACGCGGTTCGCGAGCCCGTCTTCCGGTTTGTAGATTTTCTGGATTTTGCCCTTCTCGATCAGAACCAGACCGTTCTCCGTTCCCGCCCACACGCGGTCGCCATCCACCGCGACACTCAGGACCTTTTCGTCAGGCATGCCATTCGCCGTGGTGTAGTTTTCCCAACGTGTATACAGGGGTGGGTTTTGAGCGCACGCCGGCGTCAGCAGTACCAGGGATCCCACCACTCCAAGGAACCAGCGCCACGATTGTTGTTTCTTCATGCTCAACTCCAAACCCATGTGCTCTCCATCCGCGCTAAAATCTGCTCGCTACAGAGACTTCAAAAACTCGACCAGATCGTTCAACTCCTCTTTCGTCATGTCCGAAGTCACCCCGTGTTTGTCCTCCGGGTTGTAAGTAGTCCAGAGTTCCTCGAGCGATTTCGCCTCTCCGCTGTGCATATAAGGAGGCCGCTGCTCGACGCGGTCGAGTTGGGGCACGTCAAAGAGACCCGACGTGTCGTACTTGGTGGCCGTGCCCACATCAAAACTTGTTTTTGCGGTGTAATGCGTTGCCGGTGGATGGCAAGTGTCGCAGTTCTTGCGGAAAAAGATCGCTCGGCCGCGCTCCTGCGCCGGCGTCAACTCGCCGTTCGCCGCAAGACGGCGATTGGGCGGCAGCGGGATGGATTTGATGAACGCGACCAGATCCGCCAATTGCGTGGTGTTGAAGCCCTCGGAATGAAACAGGAACTTGGCAATGCGCGGCCCGCACTGCGTTTCCAGATCGGGATTGTGGCCGTTCCACTTGAATGGCGCTGTCTCCGCAATTCCTCGCAACGTGCGATTGGCCACGCGGTCGCGCCCCAATTGCGGCGTTTCCAGATTCCACGCGACGCCATCGATATGGTTGTCGGGGTGGCAAGTGGCGCAGGCAAACTGTCCCTGGAAACAGAAGCGCGCGGCGTGGAACATCTGCTCGCCGTGGCGCAATTGGGTCAACTGCTTCGGGCCGCCGAGATCAATCGTTGCGCGCACCTGCAAGCCCGGAATGTCCACCACCGTCAAACTATCGCTCAAGCGATTTACGACATAGGCAGAACGCCCGTCGGGAGAAATCACAATGCCCATGGGGTTCACTCCCGTTTCCAGACGGCGCTCCACAATTTCCTTTGCCGAATCCAGGCGGTTTGCCAATTCCTCGGCGGGCACCTGGTGCAGCCGGCGTTCCAGCTTTGCGGTATCGATCGCCGAAACAATGTCGGCTTCGGAAGAGGTCACCAGCGCGTGCCGCCCATCCGGCGTAAACGCCACCCCGTTGGTTCCCGCATAGTAGGAATCCACATCGTCCAGCAGAATTTGAGTCACGCTGGATTTCGTTTGCGCGGCGCCCGTGGTTTCAGCGACACGCACAACCGCCATCCCATGCGTCAAGATCCAGCCGCCCGCCACCTGAATCAACGGGTTCAGATTCTTCGGCCGTATGAACGGCACCAGGAGATACCCACCCTTGGGTCCCGGCGCCTCGGCGATGTGCCGCAACTCCAGCACCCCCGGAATCTCGATGCGCTCAGTGACGCGCTGTTTTGCGGTGTCAATCACCACCAATTCAGAAACCGGCGGCTCATTCGGCGAGCCCAGGTGTCCCAGCAGGTTCGCGACGTAAACGCGGCGCCCGTCCAGAGACAACGACAAATTGTGCGGCGAACGCCACGAAGCCAGCCGCTTGATTTCCGCTCCGCTGGTCAGATCCAGCAGCGACACGTCATTCCCCATGCTGTTGGCGACGTACAGAACCTTCCCCGCGCGATCGGTGGTCACGCCCACCGGACCCCAACCTGTCGCCAACGTTCGCCGCTGCGTAAAGCTCGCGGCATCGATTTCGCTGACGGTGTCGTCCCACTCGTTGGAAATGTAAAGCGCGCGGCCGTCCGGAGACACGGCAACGTCTTTCGGCTTGTGGCCCACCTTCACCTTCGCGAGCACGCGCCGCGTGCGCACGTCCACGGCCAGCAACGAATCGTCGTCTTCGCAAACCACGTAGAGTTTCGTGCCGTCATGGGAAAATTTCAGTTCCACCGGGGTGAGGTAATTCTCTTGTGAAGCACTTGCTGCCGATTGCGTTCCAGCTTGTGCGGCATGGAGCCGTGAAACTCCGGAAGTCGCCGCAATGGCGCCGGCGAGGACCAGGGAGCTCGCCAGAGCACCAAGTCTCGGCAATCCAGTTGAGGCTGTTTCACAAGAACCTTGAGCGAGCAACCTGCGCACCTCAGGGGTTGAAACCCCTGAAGGTCCAGGGCTTTTCGGCACGGCTGAAGCCGTGCCCTCCCGGGAACCCCTCACAAAATGGCGAGTTGTGAGTTCCGCGCTCACCGGCTGGAACCTCCAGAAGTCGCCGCTTGTCGTTCGCCCGGCTCGGTTACCTGCAAAATCTGGTCTGCTTTGACGTTTTCGAGTGTTTGCACGGTTCCACTTGGCCAGTGGATTGTGAGGCGATCCACTTGCGTGTGCGAACCCAAACCAAAATGGGGCCGCGGATCGTTTTGCGAGAGGTAACCCGCTTGCGGCACATTCTCCACCATCTGCCGGAGATCGCCCGCCACCGCTTCGATGCGCGCTCCAAAACCGTCGCGGTTGCTCTTCGTGCCAGTCAGTTTTAGCGTTAGCCAGTGGTTTCGCGCGCTGACCGCCGGAGGTTTCGCGTGCAGCAAAATACCCTTGCCGCCCAAAACGACGATAAACGCATCAACGTAGCCGTCGTTGTCATAGTCCGCGAAGCACGCGCCCCGTCCGACTTTCTTGGTCCTGAAATAGCTCCCGGATTCATCGGAAATGTCCGTAAACGTCCCATTGCCGTTATTGTGCAGGAGGGAATCTTCCATCGGGATGAGCCAGTGCAGTCCGCCATTGACGATGAACAGGTCCTTCCAGCCGTCATTATCGAAATCCAGGAAGGCGTCGCCCCAGCCCACATATTGGCCGGCGACCCGCGCGATGCCCGCATCCGCCGTGGTGTCGATGAAGAAACCTTCCTTGGGGGAATTCCGAAACAGCCGGTGATAGCGCATGTCGGAGACGAAGAGGTCCAGCGCGCCGTGGTTGTCATAGTCCGCGAAGATGGGTCCCATGGCCGAGGGCGTGTCGCCGTTAGTGCCATAGGCGACGTTTTGTTCGATCGCCACGTTCGTGAAAGTCCCGTCATGATTGTTGTGGTAGAGGTAGCTTTCCATCTGGTCGTTGGCTACATAGATGTCCGGCCAGCCGTCGTTATCAAAATCGCCCACGGTCACGCCCATCGCTCTCCCAGGAGGATTGGCGATTCCCGCGCGTTCGGACACGTCCGTGAAGGTGCCGTCGCCGTTGTTGTGGAACAGGCGGTTCGAGTCTCCTTCATAATCCAGAGGGCCGGCAAACGCGTCAGCCGTGTAATAAGGCTTTTTGACTTTCGGATCGTATTTCAGGTAATTGCCGACGAACAGGTCCAACTTGCCGTCGCGGTCGTAGTCCACAAACGCCGCGCCGATGCCCCAATGGTTGTTCTGCACGCCCGCTTTTTCGGTAACATCGGTGAACGTGCCGTCGCCGTTGTTGTGATAGAGAATCGAGGAGTTCCAGTTGGTGACATAGATATCTTCGTAGCCGTCGTTGTCGTAATCCCCGACGGTCACGCCCATGGCAAAACCCTTGCCGGCTACGCCCGCTTCCTGGGTGACATCGGTGAATGTGCCGTCGCCATTGTTGCGGTAAAGGTGATTCGTGGCGTCCTTGCCATCCGGTTTGGAGTGGTCTGTAACGCCGTCGATATAGCGGCCGTTCAAAACGTAGAGGTCCAGCAGGCCATCATTGTTGTAGTCGAACCAGGCGCAACCTTGTCCCGTCGCTTCCAGAACCGAGCTGAGTTTCTGCTCGCCAAACGAATTCACAAAGTTCAAGTGCGCTTTATCCGTCACATCTTCGTAAGTGGGGTATTTTGAGCCATTGCTGGCAGGCACACTTGCCGGTGCGTCGGGCTTTTGGGCCCGCGCGAGCGATCCGATGGCCAGCCCTGCCATCGCCACCAGGCCAAACAAACAAAGGCGGCGCGAAATGTTAGTGCGCATGTGCTGCTTCTGCCGCATCATTCTTCTCCAAAAGCGCAATCGGTGTGTCAAAACGCTTCAAGGTGAGTGGCCAACAGTTTTCCGGCGCCAGCGCCTTGTCCCCATGGCATCCGGGGCACCCGCGCTGCTCCCCGGGGCGCGTCCAGATCCAACTGCGTTCCGCCACAATCGTTTGGCCGTTGGCATCCAGGAGCTCGAAACGCACCGGTTGGTTGGCGGGCACTTCCACATAAAACGACCCGTCCTTCTCAACCGGCGCTTCGCCCAGGCTGCGCTCCCCGGTTCCCGTGTTTTCCAAGGAGATCACGCGCACGCGCGCAATCGCTGCCGCCAGCCGCCCCTTTACGCCTTCCGATGAAACGTAGCTGTTCAACGAAATGAAGTAGCCGGACTTAGCCTCGCTATTTAGCATGCTCCAGAATCGCTTGGGCACCGGATTGGCGGCGAGCGGTACGGCCTGGATGCTCGACAGCTTTGCGTCGCTGTAGATGACGTCCCCGACCATTTGTTTTTTCAGATCGAACGCGTACAAATCGAATTTCGCTTGCGCTGCTCCTTGCGGCGCGCTATTGCGGGAGACAATCAAGCTGCCGGCGGACAAAGGCCGCGGCGAACGATAGTTCGCCGCGCGGCCGCCCACAGCAGACTCGCCGGGATCACCCTTTCGCACCTCGGCTAAAGCGCCGCCCGAGGTCTGGCCTGCGTTGCTTCTCCTCACAAAGATGACGGAACCATCTTCGAGTTCCGCAGCGTCGTCTCTAATTACGGCAGATTGGTGTTCGCAGCGAAGGGTTTCCAGCGCGGCGCCGTCCGGCCGCAAGGTATAGAGCAACCGCGTCTTACCCGCCGCGTCAGTCGCCTGCAAAGGAGAGGAAGCGGAAGCGAGCACGCGTCCATCGCGCAGAACCGTCTCCAACCAGAAATTGCCGGGGCCGAAAGTGATGCGATGCAGCTGCGATCCATCGGTCTTGGAAACCGCAAGATAAGACTCGGGCCGTCCACTCCGCAGGCCCTCCACAGTGAAGACAATTTCTGCGTCCGGGAGATACGCAGCGCGCAGGCAATCCTCGGCGCAGTTCGTGATTTGGCGTTTCTCCGAACCGTCCGCGTTCATCTCCCAGATCTGCCATTTCGCGCGGGCATTTTTCTGGGCCGAAAAGAGTATCTTCGCGCCGCTGAAATCGACTTGCGGGTCAGCCGCCGCGAAGAACTCAGGCGTCAGATCGACTGGCCGTTTGGACTTGGAGGGCAAGCGCACGATTCGGCTTCCGCTCGGAAAGCGCTGCGGCGCATTCCCGTCAAGAATTGTCTGCGCTTGGACAAAGAGAAGGTCGGGTCTTGGGGATACCCTGGCGCTCGTCTGTGGCTGTGCTGCTTCACTTGTGGACCCGGTAAGGAAGCTCACGGGAAACAGGCAAAGTACGATTGCGATCGTTTTAGGAAGGCAAGTGAAGAACTTCCCTTGACACACCCCACGGACCACCGAAGCACCCCGAGTCTGGATTCTTTCTGACCGCTTTCAAAAGTGACCAAAAAAAGCGGATGCGCCAGATGCCACTTTCCTACCCAACCCCAGTGCGGCGCGACGTTCTATCTATGGCATCCACTTAACGCCACGGGTCGAGTGGGGACAATAATGCAAAACGATTAGAATGAGGGATTTGTGTTCACCCTCACAGTATACAGTGACCTCCGTCACAATCTTATTGCCACCTTCCAAACACTTGCTCATTCTTTTGGTGTTCTTCGCGAGAATCCGTTTTCCGTCCCACACCATTTGGGCACAACGCCCGTAATCTCAGCGGAAACAGTGACCCGTGCCGTTGCAATGAAATGCGGGAAGGAGTATAGAAACTTGAGATGATACCGAAGTGAAGTTGCACGAGCGCCGGGCGCTCCAGCCCGGAGCAGTAGCGAGCGAGAATGACTCCCAAGGCTCCTCGATTTAACAATTGCGCTGTGCTAAGCCCTCATCAATTGGACCAATTACTTCAGGTGCTGATCAAACGGGATTACGAAGTTCTGGGTCCCACCATCCGCGAAGGCGCCGTGGTGTACGACCATGTGGGCTCGACGAAGGACCTCCCCGTTGGCTGGACCGACGAGCAGGCCGGCGGAAAGTACCGGCTGAAGCGCCGCGAGGACGACGCGCTGTTCGGATTCGTCGTCGGAGCGCATTCGTGGAAGAAATTTGTTTTTCCGCCGGCCATGCGCCTGTGGCAGGCCCACCGCTCCGAGGGTCTTTTCCAAATCATGCCGGAGACGCGCAAGGCCACCAAGTTCGCGTTCATCGGCGTGCGCGCGTGCGAGCTTCACGCCCTGAGCATCCAGGACAAAGTATTTCTGAAGGGCCCCTACATCGATACTGTGTACAAATTGCATCGCGAGAATATATTCATCGTCGCGGTGGATTGCGTTCAGGCCGGCGGCACGTGCTTCTGCGCGTCCATGAACACGGGGCCCAAGGCCGCTGCGGGTTTCGACCTGGCGCTCACCGAAGTGCTTCACGAGGGACGGCACCATTTCATCGTGCGCACCGGCACAAAGGCGGGGGCGGATGTGATGTCGCAGGTTGCGCATGAGGAAGCGACGGCGGCGGACGTGGAGTTTGCCGAAAACCTCGTTGCCGAAGCCGCCAAACATATGGGCCGCAGCCTCGACGTCAGCGGCATCAAGGAACTGCTCTACCGCAATATCGAGCATGTGCGCTGGGATCAAGTGGCGGACCGGTGTCTGAGCTGCTCCAACTGCACCATGGTGTGTCCGACGTGTTTCTGTTCCACCGTCGAAGATCTCACCGACCTGTCCGGCCAGCAGGCGGAGCGCTGGCGCAAATGGGATTCCTGCTTTACCACCGATTTCTCCTATATCCATGGCAGCAGCGTGCGTTCGACGCCGCGATCCAAATATCGCCAGTGGATGATGCATAAGCTGGCTTATTGGATCGACCAGTTTGGCACTTCGGGGTGCGTGGGATGCGGACGTTGCATCACCTGGTGCCCCGTGGGGATTGATATCACCGAAGAGGCGCGCGTGATTCGCGAAGGCGAGACGCCCGCCAGCGCTGCCGGGTGAAGAGGGGTGCTAATGATTCACACGCTGGAGTCCGTCATCAGGGAACATCCATTCTTCCAGGACTTCCCTGAAGAACATTTGTCGTTCATCACCGGCTGCGCGAAAAATGTCCAGTTCCCGGAAAAGCATTTTATTTTTCTGGAAGGGGATCCCGCCGACGAGTTCTATTTCATTCGTTCCGGCATGGTTTCGGTGGAACTGGTGATTCCCCACCTTGGCCCGACCACGGTGCAGACCATAGGTGAGGGCGAGATTCTCGGCTGGTCGTGGGTTTCGCCGCCGTACCGCTGGCATTTCAACGCCAAGACGCTGAAGCGCACGCGCGCGCTGGTCTTCGACGCCAAGTGCCTCCGCGCCAAATGCGAAGAAGACCACGACCTCGGGTACGAAATGTTGAAGCGTTTTGCCAGCATCATCACGGCGCGGCTCGATGCGACGCGCCTGCAGCTATTGGATATTTATGGCCACAATGATTGAAAATGAAGCCCCCCAGGGGCTCAACGCAGACCCCATGATCCCGCAGCTTTACCGCATTGACCGGGTGCGGGATGAAACGGACGATACCTTCACGCTCAGCCTGGTCCCCGAAAACGGCGAGACCAAAATCTCTTTTCTCCCCGGGCAGTTCAACATGCTCTATGTTTTCGGAACCGGCGAGGTGCCCATTTCCATCAGCGGCAATCCCGCGATTACCTCCGTGCTGGAGCACACCACGCGCAGCGTGGGCATCGTCACCAAGGCCATGTGCCTGATGAAACCCGGGGACCAAATCGGCGTGCGCGGGCCGTTCGGCAGCCACTGGCCGCTGAACGAAGAAAACGGCCGCGACATTGTGATTATTTCAGGCGGCATCGGACTTGCGCCTTTGCGCCCCGTTTTGTATTACCTGATGGCGGAGCGCGAAAAATACCGCAAGGTCGTCTTGCTCTATGGCGCACGCGCTCCCGAAGACATCCTTTTCAAGAAGGAACTGGAGCGCTGGCGCGGCAAGTTCGACCTGGAGGTGCAGGTCACGGTGGACCGCGCCGCCAGCGGCTGGCGAGGCAACGTCGGCGTGGTCACGCCGCTGGTTGCCCGCGCCCCCTTCGATCCCTCCAACACCGTGGCACTGCTCTGCGGGCCCGAAGTGATGATGCGTTTCGCCGTCATGGAGCTGCAGAAGCGCGGCGTGCCGCACGACCGGATGTATCTCTCGATGGAGCGGAACATGCGCTGTGCGCTGGGCTATTGCGGGCACTGCCAGTATGGCCCCGGCTTTGTATGCAAGGATGGACCCGTTTACCGCTTTGACCAGATTGTCTCTGTTTTTGGCAAGTCGGAGGTCTGAAATGGCTGCCGCGCGCAAACCCAAGATCGCCGTTTGGAAGTTCGCTTCGTGCGACGGTTGCCAGTTGAGCCTGCTCGATTGCGAGGATGAGCTTCTTTCCATTGTGGGCGCCGTGGAAATCGCCAATTTTCCCGAAGCTACCCGCGCCGTCGTAAAAGGCCCTTACGACATTTCTCTGGTCGAGGGTTCCATCACCACGCCCCATGACGAGGAACGTCTTCACACGATTCGCCGCTCTTCCAAGTTGCTGATCACCATCGGCGCGTGCGCCACCGCCGGCGGCATCCAGGCCTTGCGGAATTTCAAGAACATCGCCGATTTCATTCCGATGGTGTACGCCAAGCCGCAGTACATTGAAACACTAAGCAAATCCACGCCGATTAACGACCACGTCTTCGTCGATTTTCAATTGCGCGGCTGCCCCATCAACAAACTGCAACTCGTCGAAGTTCTAAACGCCTTCCTGAACCGCAGGAAGCCGGTGACTCCGGCGCATGGCGTGTGCATGGAGTGCAAGCGGCGCGGGACCGTCTGCGTCATGGTTGCGAACGGCACACCGTGTCTGGGCCCCGTTACGCTGGCCGGGTGCGGCGCGCTTTGCCCGGCCTACGATCGCGGCTGCTACGGATGCTTCGGGCCAAAAGAAACGCCCAATACCACCTCGATGAGCGCGGGCTGGACGGCCCTGGGCGTCACCGAGCCGGAACTTGTGCGCGCCTTCCGTTCCTTCAATGCTTACGCCGAAGCTTTCCGGAAAGAGAGCGAAGCGCATGAACGCTAAGACCATCAAGGTCGATGTCCTGGCACGCGTCGAGGGCGAGGGCGGCTTGTTCGTCCGGGTACGCGATCAGCGCGTCACGGAAGTGAGACTCAACATCTTCGAACCGCCGCGCTTCTTTGAGGCTTTCCTCCGGGGCCGCAAATTCAACGAAGCTCCCGATATCACCGCGCGCATCTGCGGCATCTGCCCGGTAGCCTATCAGATGAGCTCCTGCCACGCTGCCGAAGACGCTTTCGGGGTCCATATCGACGGTTCCATCCGCGAGCTGCGCCGGCTGCTGTATTGCGGCGAATGGATTGAAAGCCACGCGCTGCACATCTATCTGCTCCACGCCCCGGATTTTCTCGGCTACGAGGACGTCATCCAGATGGCCAAGGATCATCCGGAGGCCGTGCAGCGTGGCCTGCGCCTGAAGAAAATTGGCAACCAGATCATGACGCTGTTGGGCGGCCGCGAAATCCATCCCATCAACGTGCGCGTGGGCGGCTTCTATAAAGCGCCGTCCAAGCAGCAACTCAAAGGTCTGACCGAGGATCTGAAATGGGCGCGTGACGCCGCCGTGGAAACATGCCACTGGGTTTCCACTTTCACCTTTCCCGATTTTCAGCGTGATTACGAGTTTGTCGCCTTGCGTCACCCGGATGAGTATCCCTTGAGCGAAGGGCGCCTGGTCTCCAGCAAAGGGCTCGATATTCCCATCCAGGAATACGAGCAGCATTTCGCCGAAGAGCACCACGAGCATTCCAACGCGTTGCATTCCGCTCTACTCGAGCGCGGCTCCTACTTCGTCGGCCCCCTGGCCCGCTACAATTTGAATTTCGACAAGCTCACGCCCCTGGCGCAGAAAGCAGCGCGTACCGCGGGGCTCGCCGCCACATGCCGCAATCCCTTCCAGGGAATCCTTGTGCGCGCAGTGGAAACCGTGTATGCCTGCGACGAGGCCTTGCGCGTCATCGCCCATTACGAGGCGCCCGATAAGCCTTACGTGGATGTCACTCCCCGCGTGTCCATTGGACATGGCTGCACCGAAGCGCCCCGCGGCATCCTCTATCACCGCTATCGTTACGACGATCGCGGCCTCATCTTGAACGCCAAGATCGTTCCTCCGACCTCGCAGAACTTGAAGGCCATCGAGGAAGATCTCTCCGAGTTTGTCAGCGCGCGGCTGCATCTCCCCAACGATCGCCTGCAATGGCAATGCGAACAAGCCATCCGCAACTACGATCCCTGCATCTCCTGCGCCACGCACTTCCTGAAACTCCGGGTAGAGCGCGAATGAGCGCCCCCCGCAGCAGCGCGCTGCTGATCGGGGTAGGCAACCCCTTCCGTGGCGACGATGGTGTGGGTGGTGTCGTCATTCGCCGGCTTCGAGGCCAGAATCTCCCGGGCTTCACCATCATGGAGGAAACTGGCGACGGTGCCGAATTGCTGGAAGCCTGGCAAGGCGCTTCGGCGGTCATTCTGGTGGATGCCGTGCAATCCGGCGTCGCCCCCGGCACCATTCACCGGCTCGATGCTACCGCGGAAAAGCTTCCCAAGTGGTTTTCCCATTGTTCCACGCACGCGTTCGGAGTGGCCGAAGCCATCGAACTCGCGCGCACCCTGGGCGAATTGCCTCCTTCTCTGATTGTTTACGGAATCGAGGGCCTCGATTTCTCGGCGGGCACCTCGCTGTCTCCCGAAGTCGCCGCAAGCGTTCCGGGGGTGGTTTCCAGCATCCTCGCCGAGATACGCGGGCTTGCCGGCTTTAAGTCCGCACGAATCGCCTGACCCCGCAATTTCTCCGCACTCAAGCGGAGCGTGACACCCACACAATTTGGAGAGCGGGTGTGCCAGCCCGGATTTCGCACAAACCACGATTCATCCGTTGCCCCAGTTCAGCATGACCGTTTTTTTTGCTGAACGTGAACGACGGAAAAACTGCAATTCGCAAGAAAGCCTGGCCAGCGCCGACCCTCTAAACAAAAAGTCACGAGCCAGCATGGCCACTGCCGAAAATGGCTGTGGCGGAGATACGCGCTCAGGTATGAGCGGGAAGCACGGAGCGCAGGACAGCGAAGTAGTGGCAGGTGCTGCCACCAAGGACGAAGAGGTGCCAAATGGCGTGGGCGTAGGGGATGCGCTTGGAGGCGTAGAAAATGATCCCTCCGGTGTAGAGCAGCCCGCCGGCAAGCAGCAAAACCAATGTCGTCGCGGTGACGTGCGCAAACACGGGCTTGGCGGCAATCACCACCAGCCACCCCATGCCCACGTAGACCGCAGTCGAGAGGAAGCCGAAGCGCTCGACAAACCAGAATTTGAAGACGATGCCGGCGGCCGCAAGTCCCCAGACGACGCCGAAGAGCGACCAGCCCCACGCACCGCGCAGATTCACCAGCAGAAAGGGCGTATACGTGCCTGCAATCAGGAGATAGATTGCCGAGTGATCGAAAATGCGCAGAGCGCGCTTGAACCGCGGCGAGGGAATGGAATGGTACAGCGTGGAAGCGGCGTACAGGCAAACCAGAGTGCTGCCGTAAATCGCGCAGGCCACGATGTGCCAGGGCGTGCCGCGCAGCGCCGCAAGCACCAGCAACACCACAAAACCCACGATGCTCAGCCCGAGGCCCAGGCCGTGCGTGACGGCGTTGGCTAATTCTTCGATGGTGATGTGCCGGCGCACCCTGCGAATGAATTGCTTCATGCCTATTAGAGTGCGCGAATGCAGGAAGCGTGACAAGCGCGGAATGCGACGCAGGTGATATGCGCGCTCTTTGCCAGAATGGCCCAGCCGCGTAAAGGGCGGGTCCTTCGCACTGATCGCAGCGGTTTCTGGCGAGCGGCTACTGTTTGTAGCGCTCCTTGTAGTAGTCGATCTCTTGCTGCAGCTCTTCCTTGGAAAGGCCAGCGGTCCATTTGTGGAAGTCGGACTTCATGACGTCGGCGGTGACGCCCGGCATGAGCTGTTCCGCCTCGGGAATGAATTCCGTGTAAAAGGTTTTCGCCACTTCGTAGAAGCCGTGCCACTGGGTGTAATCCGGGCCCATCATGGCGGTGCCCATGCGCGCGCGGCGGCCCTGGTGGTGCCACAGTTCGTAGTAGGTCCATTCGATTTTTTCGTCGAAGGGAGTGGGCGTGAGTTTTTTCGCGGCGTACAGCTTGTCCATGATGGACTTGGCGGGCTTGGCGAATTTTTCGTTGTAGAGGTCGATGGTGGCCTCGTACTGCGCGTAAAAATTGTTGATCCAGCCGGTGGCGTGGCAATTGGAACAGACGTCCTGCATGGCAATGCGGCGATGCTCCCAATTATCCAGCTTGATGGAAATGGCCGGACGCAGCGTGATGCTAATGCGGTCGCCCACGTCGTGCGTGACGCCCTGATTCGGCGTGGCGGACATGTGGCAGGTAGCGCAGGTGGGCGCGGCGGAATAATCCTTGCCGACAATCCAGGATTTCGAGTCGAGATTCATCTTGGCGATGTTGGCGCGGAATTGGATGCCGTGCTTGGACTCGTTGTAAATCTCGATTTGCGGATGATCGGGGCCGAGGTGGCATTTGCCGCAATTTTCCGGCTGGCGCGCCAGCGCGGAGCTGAAGGAATGCCGCCCGTGGCACGCGGCGCAAGTGCCTTTGCTGCCGTCGGGATTCACGCGGCCGATGCCGCTGTTCGGCCAGGTGGCGGGGTCAAAGCGGCCTTCACCGAGATACTTCACTTCGCTGCCATGGCACTGGCGGCAGCCGTTGTTCGCCGCGGGGCCTCCTTCCACAATTTCGCCGAGCATGTTGTCCAGCGAGCCGATAAATTGCGCGGCGGCGGCGTGATGGCTTTTTTCAAATTGCTTGGCTTCGGCGGCGTGGCAGCGCGCGCAATAGTTCGGCGTCACGATGACGGCGATCTTGTAGCCGTAGTGCTCGAACGTCGCGGGATCCTTGGCGTCCGCCTGATGGCAGGAATAACAATCGACGCCCTTTTTGGCATGCGCGCTCGACTGCCACTGTTCCACGACGCCGGGAGTGGAAGACGCGTGGCACTCGAGGCAGGCCTTGCCGGCTTCGGAGATTTGCGGCGTTTGCGCGCGGAGGAAAGAGGCCGCAGGAAGAATCAGGAGGACGGGAAGAAGACGGATTCGCATGAAGCCTCCATGAAAAAGTTTCGCTTGGGAAGAAGCACCGAAGCGGATTGTATACCTGATATGAAGACCGCGAAATACGAAGGCCGTGAAGAGGTCTCGTTAAATGGCACGTGCGAGCCGCGATCCCTCCACTACGGCCCGCAAACGGCGCAGGCCTCCGGTCGGGATGACAAAGCGGCTGACAGGTGGCCAAGATAGAGTCAGGCAGCGAAAGACGCCAACGATTGGCGAGACTTGTTAATCGGCATTGTTAAAGAATGTTGATGTTGCTCGAAATGATGGAGTGTGAAGGAGGGTAGCGAATTCGGTGGTGTGGTTGCAGTGGCGGACCGCCTAAGAAGGCGGTCGCTACACAGACGACAGGGGGGCTAGAAGCCCGGAGCGCCGGTGGAGGCGGGGCGCATCTCCGGGGCGTTGACGCCGAAGCGCAGATGCGCGAACCAGGATTGGCTGAGAGACACAAAGCCGGTGTAGAGATAGCCCCAAACAAACAGCAGGAGAAACGGCACAGTGGCGTAGTTTTCGTTGCGGATGGCGTAGGCCACGGTGAAGGCGAAATACAGGCCGAGGGCGACCTCAAAATAGGGCATCCAGCCGGCCTTGTTTTTGTACTTTTTCGCGGCAAAGCTGCCGCTCTTGCCTTCAATTTTGAATTTCGGCGTGCGCGCAAAATCCGATTTCCTGCCAGCGAGGGCCTCGAGCACCGCCTGGGCGTTGCGCACGCTGATGCCAATGCCGGTGGCCATCACGAAGGGCATATACAGAAATGTGTTCAGCCACTTCTTGGGGTGCAATTCCTTCTGCGCGGCAAGATAAAAACTGGAGATGGAACAGGTGGAGGCGAGGAACAACGGCAGATCGATCACCGCCATCTGAAACCAGCCTTGATAGAAACGCACGATCATGGCGGGCAAAAGCATGGTGGAGAGCAGAACCATCAGCGGGTAAGAAATGTTGGCGGTCAAATGGAAAAACGCTTCGGATTTTACGTGGAAGGGCGCGTCCGAGCGGAGCACCCTGGGCAGAATTTTCTTCGCGGTTTGCATCAGGCCCTTGGCCCAGCGCGCCTGCTGCGCCTTGAACCCGTTCATGTCCACGGGAAGTTCGGAAGCGCATTCGATGTCCGGCAAGTAAAGGAATTTCCAGCCCTTCAACTGCGCGCGGTAGGAGAGGTCGGTGTCCTCGGTCAGCGTGTCGTGTTCCCAGCCGCCCGCGGCATCAATGGCCGCGCGGCGCCACACGCCGGCGGTGCCGTTGAAATTGAAGAAGGTGCCGCGGCGCGAGCGCCCGCCATGTTCCATAACGAAGTGGCCATCGAGGAGAATCGTTTCGACGCGAGTGAGGAGGGAATAATCGGAGTTGAGATAGGTCCAGCGCGTTTGCACCATGCCGATGTTTTCGCCGCCAGGCGCCAGGAAATACGGAATCGTGCGGCGCAGAAAATCTGCAGTGGGGATGAAGTCCGCATCGAAGATGGCGACAAACTCGCCATGTGATGTTTTCAGGCCGTTCTCCAGCGCTCCGGCCTTGAAGCCTTCGCGGTTGGCGCGGTGAATGTAGACGATCGGCAGGCCCGTGGCGGCGTGGCGTTCCACGCAGGCACGCGCCACTTCGCGGGTTTCGTCGGTGGAGTCGTCGAGCACCTGGATGTCCAGCAACTCGCGTGGATACTCGAACAGGGAAACGGCGTCGACCAGGCGCTCGATGACGTAGCGCTCATTGAAGATGGGAAGCTGTATGGTAACCTTGGGCCAGTTTTCCACGCGCGGTGGAATTGCAGGAATGTTTTTGCGGTAGACGTAATAATCGTAAATCAGGGCGTAGCGGTGCAGGCCGTAGAACGCCAGGACGAACAGCACGATGAAGTAGGGAATCATCATCGCCAGATCGAAGGCGTTGGCGTTGTACACCCCGGTAAAGGTGCGGTCCGTGATTTTGTGCCAGTAGTGGCTCAGCGGACCTTGCTGCAACGCGGCGAATAGAAATGGAGCGAAGTTCAACAAAATCCGTGCCTCTCCAAATGCCCTCTGAAAAACATGCGAACCGCCGGCAAGCGCTCTGGCTGCTGGGGGCCGGTGTGTTGCTGGAAGCGTGCTACCTGCGGATGCACAGCCTCTACTACCTGAAAAATCACGCCGTTGCGTTCATCGAACTGGCGCTGGCCGCGGGAGTAGTTTACTTGATTGCGCTGTACGGAATCGAGCGCACGCGGTCCTCGCGCGCTGCCACCATTCTACTGATTTTTGCGGCGATTGCATTTCGCGCGCCCCTCTGGCCGATGGAGCCGACGCTTTCCGACGATCTGCAGCGGTACCGCTGGGATGGCATGGTGCAAACGCTTGGCTGGAATCCCTACGCAATTGCGCCGAAGGATCCGCGGCTGATCGGACTTTGGGACCAGCACTTCAGCGTGATGCCGGCGCGCGAAATGCCCTCGATCTACCCGCCGGCCTCGCAATTGGTGTTTCGCGCAACGTGGAAGGTGTTTCCCGGGCCCACGGCGTTCAAGGTTCCCTTCGCCGTGGCGGATGTGCTGGCGCTGTTGTTGTTGGCGTGGATGTTTCGCAAGGAGCCCGACCGCAATTTTCGCGTGGCGGTGTATGCGTGGAATCCGCTGGTGATCGTGGAATTTGCCGGAAGCGGCCACAACGATGCGCTGGCGGTTTTGGGGGTGGTGTGTGGGTTGGCGCTGGTGAAGAATTGGAAAGTGCTGGCGAATGTGCCGATCGCGCTCGCCGCGATGGCGAAAGCGTTCCCGGCATTGCTGATTCCGGTATGGATTCGCAACGCGGGATGGCCGGAGAAGCGCGCGGGTTGGTGGGCCGCGGCTGTGGCGGGCGGGACGATGCTGGCGGTGCTCGCGCCGTATGCGGGCGCGCTGGGAATGTTTCACGCCAACATGACCTATTACGAAGCGACCTGGAAGAATTATCACGCCAGTTTGTACACGGTAATCGACTGGTTCGCCGGCGGAAAGGCGAAGATCGCGCCGCTTGTGGGGATAGGCGCCTGCTGGGGACTGTCACTCTGGCTGGCGTGGAAACGCGCGGAACCCGTGCGCGCCGCCTATCTGCTGATCGGGACGATCCTGGCCTTCAGCGCGAACGGATATTCGTGGTACTTCACGTGGATCGTGCCGATGCTGTGCTTCTATCCGAATCCGGCGTGGCTGCTGCTGACGGTGCTGCAATTCCTTTCCTACAACGTGCTGATTGGCTACGGCATTCTGGGCGTATTCGCGTTTGATCCGTTCTTGCAAGCGCTGGTGTACGTGCCGTTTTACGTTTTGCTCATCGGATCGTTTCTCTACGGGCGGTGGAAGCGGAAAGCCAGCACGACCTAAGGACACATGGAAAAGCAAGGAACATTGCGGGAAATTGCGCGCGAGTTTCTGCGCCTGGGCTTCGTGGCCTACGGCGGTCCCGCAGCGCACATCGCCATGATGGAAGAACGGTTTGTGCGCCAACGCGCGTGGGTGACGCGGGACCGCTTTGTGGATTTGGTCGGTGCCGTGAATCTGTTGCCGGGGCCCAGCTCGACGGAACTTGCCATCTATCTCGGAGAGATTCGCGGCGGAGTGCCGGGCCTGATCGTGGCGGGTGCTTGCTTCATCCTGCCGGCAGCGGTGCTGGTGGTGGCGCTCGCGTGGGCGTATCTGCGGTTTGGCGCGGTGCCCCAGATGACGGGCTTGCTGTTCGGAATCAAGCCGGTGGTCGTGGCATTGATCGCGCAGGCGATCTGGAACCTGGGACGCACGGCGTTGAAGAGCGCGGCGCTGGCGATATTGGCGATCTCCGTCGTCGCACTTGCCGCTTGGGGTGTCCACGCGCTGCTCTTGCTGATCGGCGCTGGAATTTTGTGGATGATCATCGGCGCGGGAAGGAGTCTCGCGAAAACCAGGGCGGCGGTTGTTGGGATGATTAGCACGGGCGCCGCTGGTGCGGCCGGTGCGATAGGCGCCGTGCCCGTGTTCCTCTATTTCCTGAAAATCGGCGCGCTGCTATTCGGCAGCGGCTACGTGCTGCTGGCGGTGCTGCGCGCCGATCTTGTGGCGAGGCTGCACTGGTTGAGCGACGCGCAGTTGCTGGACGCTATCGCCGTGAGCCAAGCCACGCCAGGCCCGTTTTTCACGGTGGCGACTTTCATTGGTTACCTATTGGCGGGGTGGAGAGGCGCGGCGCTGGCGACGTTGGGAATGTTTTTGCCGGCCTTCGTGTACGTGGGCGTCACCGCGGGTTTCCTGCCCAAGTTGCGCAAATCGCCCGTGGCCAGCGCATTTCTGGATGGCGTGAATGCCGCAGCTGTTGCGTTGATGGCGTTTGTGGGCTGGCAATTTGCGCGCGCGTCACTGACGAATGTGCCGGCTGTGATCCTGGCCATCCTGAGCGCCGTGCTCGTCTTCCGTTACAAAATAAATTCGGCGTGGCTGGTACTCGCCGGCGCCATTGCGGGGATTTTTCTTCACGCCCTCCGCATCATTTAAGACTGACGATCAGGGAATAAGCGCGATCTTGCCGAAGGCGCCGGGGGCCAGGACGTCGATGTGGGCCTGCGGCGCGTCCTTCAGCGGAAGTTCCTTGCCAACGATTGGGCGCAAGGTGCCGTTTTCGAGGCCGGCGGCGATGGCGGCGTGAATTTCGGCGGACTCCGCTTCGGTGGCAGCCCATAACGTAAAGCCGCGAACGGCAGCGCGCCGGGCCATCAATTCGCGAGGATTGATGGTGATTTCGCCGCGATTGCCAATGACGATGACGCGCCCGCGGAAGGCCAACAGCTTCAGGTCGGTGGCCAGATTCACGTTGGCCAGCATTTGGAGGATGAGATCGATGCCGTGCCCGCCGGAGACTTTCAGGATCTCTTCGGCGTATCCCGCCTTGCTGTGGTCGAAGACGTGATGCGCGCCTTCTTTTTTCACCAACTCGAGGCCGCGCGGAGTTCCCGCCGTGCCGATCACGGTCAAGCCCAAAGCGCGCGCCCACTGCACCGCGGCGATGCCGACTCCACCGCTAGCGCCATGGACCAGGAGCGTTTCGCCGGCGCGCGCATCGGCGTGGTGGCGCAATGCCGTATACGCTGTTCCGTAGGGCACCCACAGTCCCGCGCCTTGCGGGAACGAGATTTTCTCGGGCAACGGGTACACCTGGTTCTCGCGCGCCAAGGCATATTCGGCATACGCGCCGGTAAGCGTCGTTGCGGTGTAAACGCGGTCGCCCGGTTTTACTTTGGTGACGCCCCCGCCGACGGCCTCGATCGTGCCCGCAGCGTCGGAGCCGGGGGTATAGGGCAGCGCGGGTTTCACCGGGTACGCGCCGTTGCGCATGTAAGTATCGTACGGATTGACGCCCGCCGCGCGCACCTGCACGAGCACTTCACCGGGCCCGGGCTTGGGCGTAGGCACTTCATGAACCACTAGGACTTCTGGGCCGCCGAATTGGTGCACCTGAATTGCTTTCATACGTTTTCTCCTGCCAGTAAGTCATAAATCCAAGATTAGATGATTCCGCTGCAAATCTTACGACAACAAGATACGAAGAAATTCGTCCCAGCAGAAGCCGGGCGAGCCGCGGCACTCTAAATCAAAAATGGTCGTCGTGCAGCAATGATGCTTCTTCCTTTTCGATCGTGCCGGAGGTTTGCGCCCACGCGGTAGTCTGCCAGTTGTCCTTGTGTTTCTTCTTGGGAATCCACCCCGGCAAGGGCTGGCTCAGATGGTTTGCGAGCGCGTAGACGTAGGGCTCGTACATCCCGCGCAACTCCGCAAGCTTGCGATCGGCTTCGAAGGTGGTGATGAGCTTGGTGCCGTTCTGGGCCAGCTTTTCGCGCAGATGCAGCAGCGTTTCCGCGGGCAAACGATCCTGAGGCAAAGGACGCGGCGCGGCCGAGAAGACTTGGCAGAGATCGACCACGGCATGGCGTGCGATGGCAAAGGTGAGTTCGGCTTGTTTCGCGCAGGAATCTTCGATGCCCGCGATGGTCAGCGCACAGGTGTCCAGGATCGCGGTGAGAGAGCCAATCCAGGATTGATTGTCGTGTTGTGAGCGGAAATAGGCGAGCACCGGATAGGAGAGATGGCTCTCCAGCAATTCCGCACACCAGCGCTCCCAGTCTTTCAGCAGGTCGCGAAGTGCTTCATGGTCGGCGGGGTAACTGTGGCGGCGAAGCAGTTCGCCAGCCGTGGGCGGAGTGCCGGCGCGCGCATCGAGCAACGCGATATTCGTTTCGCGGCGGCCGAACGCACCGAAAATAAACGGGAGGTAACCAATCACGCCGGCCAGAAAGGCGAAACCGAAGCCGGCTTCGGCAACTACCAGGAGACGCGCCAGTCCGGAGCGCGGCACAACGTCTCCCAACCCCAGCGTGAAAAACGTCGTGCCGCTAAGGTACATGTCGGTGAATATGCTGGGCCTGGAACCCGAAACATTGACTGCCGACCCTGCGCCGAATTGCATCATGCCAAAACTGATGACCAATCCGATGGCCCAGACACCTACGAGAGCCAAGAGCGAGATTGGACCGAAGTAGCCGAGGAAGGTCTCGCGCGCTTTGTGCGAAGAGAGCAGCCGGGCCGCCGCCTTCCAGGAAGCCCAGATGAAGCGGAAGTAGAAGCGTGTCAGGCGGAATTTCCGGGTGACGCGACGCGGCAGGATGATGGCTTCAAAAGCGTCCCACGCCACAACCAGAAAAACAGCGATACCTGCAAGAAAGACGCCCGGAACGGGAATCATGCGAAGCATTGTACTCGCTTTGCGGGGGAAAGCGCGGCGGCGATCAGGAGATCAGCCGCGCATTCACGGAGATTTCGGCCTTGTACAGCTTGGAGACGGGGCAGCCGGTTTCCGCGGCTTTCACGGCGGCATCGAACTTGGCTTTGTCCGCTCCGGGAATGTTCGCGACGAGATCGAGATGGCTCTTGGTGATGGAGAAGCCTTCGCCGACCTTTTCGAGAGAGATCGTGCAGGTGGTCTCCAGCCGCGTTGCGGTGATTCCCGCGCCGCCGAGTTGCGCGGAAAGCGCCATGGTGAAGCAGCCGGCGTGCGCGGCCGCAAGAAGCTCTTCGGGATTAGTGCCCACGCCATTTTCAAAGCGCGTGCCGAAGGAATATTGCGCATTCTTCAGCGTGCCGCTATCGGTGGAAATGGAGCCTTTGCCCGATTTCAGATCGCCTTGCCAGACTGCGGAAGCTTTGCGTTGCATGGAAGATTCTCCTGTCTCTGATTTGACGGCGCATGACCTATTCCTTGGATTCAAGTATCCGGCAAAAAGGTTCATGCCAAATTGAAGTGGGCGGGACGCCGGGGCGTCCGAAGCATCCTACCACTGGTGAAAAACAATGAATACGGCCACGGGAATGCACGCGCATCCAGCCACGCAGCTACATTCAAGGAATTCGGGCGGGCCACAGGCCTCGGATATAGACGACGTCGCCCGCGACGCGATAGTAGACCAGCCAATTTCCCGCGTGGAACCAGCGGTGGCGACGAAAGCGCTTGCCTTTTGCTCGCACGGGATACATGTGGGGGAATAGCATGAGGTAGTTCAGGTGGCCAAGGATTTCGTCGCGCTCGGATTCGGGGAGTTCATCAAACACTTCCCAGGCGGAACGAGTCCAAACGATTTTGCACTTCACCGTTTTTTGTCCTTGGCAGCCTTAGCTCTAGAGATGCGCACAACTTCCTCGTGCGGGATCACGCGACCCGCTTTGATGTCCGCGTCGGACTTGGCCATCATGGCTTGAAAGGCGGGATCCGCCTCAATCTTGTCGAGACGGTCTTCCATGTCGGAGTAGACCTGAATGGCCTGGCGGACGATCAGGCTGCGGTTCCCGCCGTTGTAAGAGGCGAGTTCCTCGAGCAGCTTGTTGGTGCGCTTATCGAGGACGAATTGTTTCCGCATGGCGTTGTCTCCCAGGGGAAGCATACCGCAAGAGTGTGGAATCTTCAACACCATTCATGAATGGTGTTGAATCGAAGGGGCAGCGGGTCGGTGCGTTCTCTCTGGCACGAAGAAACGATCGAGGCACTTAGGCGTCCAGGCTGAGGGTGACGAGGCCGGAAGGGGTGGCGGTGACGATGGGGGGAAGCTTCGAGCGGTCAATCGGGCGGTAGAGCGTGTCGCGTTCGATGGGAATGCGCCCCGCGGCGCGGATCAGGCGTTCCAAGTCGGCGCGCGAAGTGAACTCGGCGGTCTTCGCGCCGGCGTCGTGATAAATCTTTTCTTCGACGACAGTGCCGTCGATGTCGTTCGCGCCGAACCGCAAGGCGATCTGCGCGACGGCCGGCGTCAGCATGACCCAGTAGGCCTTGATGTGGTCGAAATTATCTAGCAGCAGGCGGGAAATCGCGATGTTGCGCAAGTCGTCGTAACCGGTGGGCTTCGGGATGTGCGCGAGCGGCGTGTTGTCCGGGTGAAACGCCAGCGGAATGAAGGCGACGAAGCCGTGCGTTTCATCCTGGGCTTCGCGCAACTTCACCAGATGATCCACGCGCTCCTCGGCGGTTTCCACGTGGCCGTAGAGCATGGTGGCGTTCGTTGGCAGGCCCAGGCGATGCGCCTTTTTCGCCATGCTCAGCCACATGCGCCCGCTGACCTTGTGATCGCAGATGATGCGGCGCACGCGCGGATGGAAAATTTCCGCGCCGCCTCCGGGGCAGGAGTCCACGCCGGCCTCCTTCATTTTTCGGAGCGTTTCATCAACGGTGAGCTTGGCAATACGCGCGAAATAGTGGACCTCCACCATGGTGAAGGCTTTGAGATGCACGTAGGGGTGGCGCTGCTTTAGGCCGCGGATCAGTTCGAGGAAGAAATCGAACGGCAGATCGGGATGCAAACCGCCAACGATGTGAAATTCGGTGGCGCCTTCGCGCACGCCCTGATCGGCGCGCTCGTACATTTCTTCGAGCGAGAAGGTGTACGCGCCGGGCGCTCCGGGATCGCGTCCAAACGCACAGAGCTTGCAGTGGGCGACGCAGACATTGGTGGGATTGATGTGACGATTGACGTTGTAATAGGTGATGTTGCCGTGGCGCTTTTCGCGGATGAAATTAGCCAGCCAGCCAACGGCAAGCAGATCGGGCGTGCGGTAGAGGGCCACGCCATCGTCGAAGGAGAGGCGTTCGCCCGCCAGCACCTTGTCAGCGATGGGTTTCAGGCTAGCGTCAGTGAGCGTCAGTTCGGCCACGATATTCTCTGCTTAGTAAGATGGCCGCCCGGGGGCGGCCGCTACATCCATTTTGCATTTCGAATCCTGCGAAGAATTCAAACGCGCCAAACCGCTGCGGCGGCGCCCCAAAACAGCAGAAACAACATACTAATATAGCCGTTCACAGTGAAAAACGCAGCGTTCAGCTTGCTGAGATCATTTGCTTTCACCAGCGAATGTTCGTAGCCGAGCAAAGAGGCTACGACGACGATTCCGGCCCAGGCGGGCCACGGCAAGCCGAAACTCGCCGCCAGCCAGCTCAACAAAAGCACCACGCTCACATGCATGACACGCGCGATATTCAGCGCGGCCGCGACGCCGAAGCGCTGGGGCACGGAAAACAGCCCGGCCTGCTTGTCGAACTCAATGTCCTGGCAGGCGTAGAGCACGTCAAAGCCGCCGACCCACAAGGTGACCGCGGCGCACAAAATCAACATGCGCCAATCGAGGCTGCCGGTGATGGCAATCCACGCCGCGGCGGGCGAAATCCCCAGTGCAAAGCCGAGGAAAAGGTGCGACCAGGTGGTGAAGCGCTTCGTGAACGAATAGAAAAACAGGATAGCGATAGCCAGAGGAGCGAGCTTCAGCGTGAGAGGATTCAATTGCCAGGTCGCCACCAAAAACAGCGCGACGGCGGCGAGCGTGAACATCCAGGCAAACGAAACGGAGAGCGCGCCGGTGGCCAGCGCGCGCATTTTGGTGCGCGGATTTTCCTTGTCGTAGCGGAGGTCGACGATGCGATTGAGGGTCATGGCGGCGGACCGCGCGGCCACCATGGCGATCACGATCCACAGAGCCTGCCGCAGTGTAGGCCAGCCGTGCTGTTTGGCGCGCGCCGCGAGCAACGCACCGGTGAGAGCAAACGGCAAGGCAAACACCGAGTGCTCAAACTTGATCATTTCCAGGATGGTGCGGATGCGGCCAGCCATCTGTGCCTACGGCTCCGCCTTGTTTGCGCGCGCGCTGCCGGTCCAGCGATACATCTTTTCCTGCGGCAACCCGGCGTGCGCCAGGACGCGGCAAACATATTGCGTCACGACATCGTCAATCGTTTTGGGCTGGTGATAAAACGCCGGCACGATCGGCATGATGACCGCGCCGGCCTGCTGTGCGCGCAGCATGTTTTCGAGGTGGATGCGGTTGAACGGAGTGTCTCGCACGCAAAGAATGAGCTTACGGCCTTCCTTGAGCATCACGTCGGCGGAACGCGCAACGAGGTCGTCGCTGGTGCCGTTGGCGACGGCCGCCAACGCGCCCATGGTGCAGGGCACGACAATCATGGCGTCAACGTCGTAGCTGCCGGAGGCGATGGAGGCGCCGACATCTTTGTTCGAGATGGTCTCGATTTTTTGCGAGGCACGCCCCAGAATCCGGCTGGGAAGTTGACGCAAATCGCCGGAGGTGATTTGCAGCTCTTCGGCAAGGAGCCGCAGGCCGGTTTCCGTCACGACCAAGTGCACGCGGGCGACGCGCGAATCGTCTTCTAGGAGCGCCAGCGTTTTTTGCGCGAAAACGGCGCCGCTCGCTCCGGTCACACCAACGGTGAGGGTCTGTGTTTGGGCTGAAGTCATGGAATTTGCGCGGGCACGAACAGTCTGGCAACGCCCCGGCGGCAAGTCAAGCTGGGGCCGGTGAAACTCCGCCAATGCCGACTATGCTAGACTTCCGGATGAAGCGAGGCCATTTTATGAGAAGCACCGCTCCCGTCGACGTTGTACTCGCCTTCATGGAACGCATTAACGCTGCGGATGTGGAGCAACTCTGCGCGCTTATGACCGAAGACCACGTATTCGTCGATGGGCTGGGGAACCGCGTCCAGGGCCGGGAAGCGATGCGCAAGGGTTGGGCTGGTTACTTCCGCATGTTTCCGGATTACCGTGTGTCGCACGCGGAGGTTTTTTCGCACGGCGATGTGGTGGCGTCGTTTGGCATGGCGGAAGCGACTTACGCGGTGGAAGGAAAACTGCCGAAGGGAAATCACTGGAGCGTGCCGGTGGCGTGGAGAGCCGTCGTGCGCGATGGCTTGATCGCGGAATGGCAAGTGTACGCGGACAATCAAGCTGCTAGAAAGATTATGGGCTGGCCCAATCCATAGTATGGGCAACGAGAACCGTTCATGAACGAATCCGACGTTCGCAAACTACTGGAAGCCGTGAGCAGGGGGAAGCTCTCGCCGGAAGCCGCGATTGAGCGGCTGAAGCACCTGCCGTTCGAGGACATTGGTTTTGCCAAGGTGGATCACCATCGAGCGCTGCGGCAGGGCTACGCGGAAGTGATTTTTGGCAAGGGCAAGACGCCCGCACAGGTGGCGGAAATTGCGCGCACCATGCTGAAGCACAAAGCGTCGCGGAACAATGTGCTGGTGACGCGTGCGGACACGAAAATGTTTGCCGCGGTGAAGCGCGTCAGCCGCAGCGCGAAATTTCATCCTTTGTCCGGCGTGATCACGATCGAGCGCACGCGCGAGATTACCGGCAAGGGCACAATCTTGGTCGTTTCCGCGGGCACCAGCGACATTCCCGTGGCGGAGGAAGCGGTTTTGACGGCGCAGTTGATGGGCAACCACGTGGAGCAACTTTTTGACGTGGGCGTGGCGGGGATTCACCGGCTGCTGGAACACCGGGAGCTTTTGACCAAAGCGCGCGTGATCATTTGCATCGCGGGCATGGAAGGCGCGCTGCCGAGCGTCGTGGGCGGGCTTGTCGGCGTGCCGGTGATCGCCGTGCCGACGAGTGCGGGCTATGGCGCGAGCTTTGGCGGCATAGCGGCGCTGCTGGGAATGCTGAATTCGTGTGCGTCCAACGTGACTGTCGTGAATATTGATAACGGATTCGGCGCGGCGTGCGTCGCGTCGTGCATCAACCGGCTGTAGAGCCTCTCCCGTAAGCAAGCCCGTAAAGCTCGCAACATTCCATGGACACAAATCCTACCCGACGGAGTATGAGGCGGCGAGGAGAACCTTCAGGACACCTGATCGCTGCGCGTAGGCGATAGCCTGGGGCGCATCTTTCAGCGCGAAGGTACGCGAGATGAGCGGCGTGGGATCCACCTTGCCGGAACGCAGCAGCGCGATGGCTTTGGCGAAGGGGCCGCAGCGCGAACCGACCACGGTAATTTCTTTTACCACGATGGGCCAGGTTTCCACGGGCGCGGCGCCGTGGAAGGTGGATTTGAGGAGCAGCGTGCCGCGCGGCTCAGTCATGTGCTGCGCGAGAATCAAGCCGGTAGGTGAGCCGGTGGCTTCGATGACAAGGCGATAATTTTCCTTCACATGCTGCAAATCGCTAGCGTCGCCGCGAACCTTCTTTGTGGCGATTCCCGCATTGCGTGCATACGCCAACTTGTTTGTGTGTTTGCCGTAAAGAACGACGCGCGTGCCTGCGGCCTGCAAGACGAGGGCGATGAGCTGCGCCAGCTTGCCGTCGCCGAGGACCGCGGCGGTGGGGAACTCGCGAATGTTCAGTTGAGCGAGAATCTGGCACGCGGCGGCGAGCGGTTCGATGAAGACGGCCTTCGCATCGCTCACGTTTTTCGGAACGACGTGAAGATTTTCCAGGGGCAGGGCGAGGTATTCCGCAAACGCGCCGTCGTGCGCAACAATTCCAAGCACGGTGCGCCGGGCACAATGCGTCTTCAGCCCGCGCCGGCAGAAGGCGCACACCGGCTTGTAGCCATAAGCGGAGCAGGGCACATTGATTTCGCCCGCCACGGGCCTGCCCATCCAGCGCTTTCGTGTTTTGGCGGAGACGCCCGCAACCTTCAGGACTTCGCCGACAAATTCGTGCCCGGGCGTGCCGCGAAACTGATGATAGCCGCGCAGGATTTCCACGTCGGTATTGCAGATGCCCGCGAGGCGCACGCGGATCAGAGCCCAGCCGGGCTTTAATCTTGGGAGAGGTTTTCGAGCGGCAACAAGTTTGTGATTGTGTACGGTAAAACCGAGCATGGCATTCTACTTCTCGGATTTTTCGGGCAGGGAACGGCGGGCGGCGGGAGCGGCCATACGCTCGAGCAGTTCGAATTTCGCTTCCATCCGGACCAAGCGGCGATCCAAATCCTGGCAGTTGAGGGCGATCTGTTTTACCTGCTCGGTCAAAGTTTCCATGCGGTGTTTAATCAGGACGATCTTGCGGATGCCCGCGAGAACTTCCGCAGCCCAACTCACTTTGTTTTCCTCATGGCCTTCAGGATCCGGTCAACGTACGTGATGGTTTCATCCAGTTTCTTGATCATGCGGCCGGCGGATTGATTGGCGGAGCGGGCCAGAGCGCTCAATTCCTTTTCGCTTTCCACGGGCAGATCAAGGTAGAGGTCCACGGCGTCGCGCACTTCTTGGGAGAAGGACTTGCCGCGCAGCTTGGCGCGGCGGGCGAGGCGTTTTTTCTGTCTGGGATCCAGATGGATGAGCGCAGTGGCCATACGGCCTCCTATATCACACCTATATCATAACATCGGAAAAGCAGCGTCCGTTCAAGACAAAGCGGAAAGAAGGGATTGCAGCAGCACCGGTTCCTGCTCCGGAAAGACGGCGCGCAGGTCGAGCAGCAGGCGATCGTCCTCGATGCGCGCAATCACGGGAATTCCCGCGGGCGCTTGCCGCAAGCGGGCTTCGAGTTGGGCCGCCGAATGACGAGCGCTAGCGATACGCAGCACTTTCGTGGGCAAGGATTGCGCGGGAGTCGAGCCTCCCCCGACCAGCGAACTGCCATCGGCGATTTCGATTGCGGCGTCCGACGCGGCGGCTTGCGGCTGCAGCGCCTCGTGGAATTTCCTGGCACGCGCGGCAATTTCCTCGAGCGGCAACCGGATCATGCGTTGCGCGGGAATGTCGTTCCACGCGCCGCGGAGATACGCGCGCAGGGTCAACTCCAGCGCCGCAATGGTCAACTTATCCACGCGCAAGGCACGGAAGAGCGGGTGGCGCCGCACCTTCGCGACGAGTTCATTTTCCCCGGCGATAATGCCGGCTTGCGGCCCGCCCAGCAATTTGTCTCCGCTGAAGAGCACCAGCGAAAATCCCGCCGCGATGCTTTCGCGCACGGTGGGCTCCGTGACGCCGCTGGCGGAAAGATCGATAAGACATCCCGATCCCAAATCTTCGATGACGGGCAAACCGGTGCGCGCGCCGAGCGCGATCAAGTCCGCCACTTCGGGCTTTTCCGTGAATCCGGTCACGGTGAAATTCGAGGGATGCACGCGGAGAAGCAGGCGCGTTTTTTCGTTGATGGCGTTTTCGTAGTCGGCGAGACGCGTGCGGTTCGTCGTGCCCACCTCGCGCAAGACCGCGCCACTTTGCTCCATGATTTCCGGAATGCGAAAGCCATCGCCGATTTCGATCAGTTCGCCGCGGGAGACGATGACCTCGCCGCCTCGCGCAAGCGCCGCCAGAGTCAGCAGCACGGCCGCCGCGCAATTGTTCACCACAATGGCCGATTCCGCTCCGGTCAGGCGCTCGATCAGCCGCGCCGTGTGCACATCGCGTTTCCCGCGCGCTCCGGCCTTCAGATCGTATTCCAGATTCGAGTATTGCGTGGCCGTGCGGCGAATCTCCTCCACCACGTGCGCGGAAAGAGGGGCGCGGCCGAGATTCGTGTGCAGAATTACGCCAGAAGCGTTGATCACCGGCTGCAGGGACGGAGCGAATTCTTTCTGCACGGCATGCACGATGCGTTGTTCGATGGCGGCGGGGCGCAGAACTGCATCGGTTTGCGCTTCACCAGATGTGATCGAGCGCCGCAATCCTTCCAGAACCTCGCGTGCCGTTTCCACCACGAAGCTGCGCTCCACCTCGCGACAGAGTGATAGGAGGCCGGGGCGAAGAAGGAGTTCATCCACCGAGGGCACACGGCGGAGGAGAGCTGCCTGCTCGGAGGAAAGCTCGGGCTTGGTGCGCGAAGCCATGGCGACATTTGAGCACAGCGAGGATTGCGTCCGCAATCGGCCTGCTGCCTGGAAGGCCAGCAGGTTGCCCTGGCCCCCGGTATTTCATGCGCAGCGTCCCCGTCTTTCCCGGTTGACGCTTGCACGCTACGCACCTAGCATGGGGGTTCGAGGGAACTCGCTCCATGGCCACCATCGACGAAGATCTGGCGCAACTTGAGCGCGACATCCGGCAACTGAAGATCGAGTACGACGCTCTCTTCGGAGGCGGCCGCAAACGCCCGCCCACCGAAATCGAATGGCGCATAGAACTGTTGACGAAGCGCTACGCGGAGCGCGGCGGGGACTTGAAATACGGGCAGCGCTTCCGCTTCAACAACCTCGCGCAAACGTATGCGAAATACAAGGACGTTTTTCGGAAACGCCTGGCGCAGCGCGAAGAGGGGAAAGTCCAGCGCCACTTTGGCGCCGCCGCGAAGGCCATCGAGGCCGAACGCTCCAAGACGCATCCAGAATCAACGACGGCGGTTCCTGCTGCGGGCGGGGCGGAAACGCAAGCGTTTCGCGTGGTCTGTTCGGAGCCGGAGAAGGAAACCGAAAAAGTCGATCAGCTCTACACGGCTTTTCTGCAGGCCAAACAGAATGCCGGCGAAGAGACCTCTAAACTCAGCAAAACCGGCTTCAAGGAATTCGTGCGCAAGAAGACCAAGGACCTCCAGGAAAAGAAGAAGTGCCGCGACGTCGAATACGTCGTGGAAGTGGTGAACGGCCAAGTCAAGCTGAAAGCCCTCGTGAAGTCGTAGTCCCGCGGCGTCAATTCCAGCTTGCGATAATCTTTCCCACAGGCGGCGGCTTTCCGAAACTCTGTCCCTCCGCGTACACTAATAAGTTCTTTTCATCCGCGGAGGGACACATGGGAGTGGTGCGCGCGCTGCTTAGCGTATACGACAAGACCGGCATCGTGGGCCTTGCCAGGAGGCTGGCGGCGCTGAAGATTGAGCTGCTCTCGACCGGCGGCACGGCCAAGCTGCTGCGCGAAGAGGGCATTGCCGTCAAGGACGTCGCCGAGTTCACCGGCTGGCCCGAAATGCTGGGCGGGCGCGTGAAAACGCTGCATCCGAAGGTGCACGGCGGGCTGCTCTTCCGCCGCCATCATGCGGAAGATCAGAAGCAGGCGAAGGAATACGGCATCGCGCCCATCGATCTCGTGGTGGTGAATCTTTATCCGTTTGAAGCCACGGCGGCGCGCGGATACATCACCGCCGAGGAGCTCATCGAGAACATTGATATTGGCGGGCCGACAATGCTGCGCTCGGCGGCGAAAAACTTTGAAAGTGTGGCTGTGGTGACGGATCCCGCGGACTACGATCGCGTGGCCAGGGAGCTCGAGACTTCGGGCACCACGACGCTGGCGACGCGAATCGAGCTGGCGCGAAAGGTGTTTGCCACGACTTCGCGTTACGATGGCTTGATCACCACGGAACTCGAGCGGCTCACGGACCTCAGCGGCAAATTGGAGGTCGCGCCCCGGGCCAAGCTGCCCGAACGTTTGCACCTGGCGCTGCGGCGCAAGCAGGAGCTGCGCTACGGCGAAAACCCGCACCAGGCGGCGGCATTGTATGTGCCTGCCGGACGTCCGCCGGAAGGACTGGCCGCGGCGAAGCAACTGCAGGGCAAAGAGCTTTCCTACAACAACTACGTTGACCTGGAAGCGGCGCGCAGCCTGGTGGCGGAGTTCGAGGGTCCCGCGGCGGTGATCATCAAGCACAACAATCCCTGCGGCGCGGCGGAACAGAAATCGCTGCTGGATGCTTACGTGAAGGCGTACGCCTGCGATCCCGTTTCGTCGTTTGGCGGGGTGCTGGCGTTCAATCACATCGTGGACGTGGTGACCGCGGAACAAGTGGCCAAGTTGTTCGTGGAGTGTATCGTCGCGCCGGGCTTTGCGAATCGCGCGCTGGAGATTTTCGCCGCCAAGAAAAACCTGCGCCTGCTGGTTTTGCCGCAGGGCGGGTTTGAGCCCGACAAGGAACTGCAGTTGAAGCGCATTCTGGGCGGCGTGCTGGCGCAGCAGCCGGACCTGGGCAGTCTGCAGGACGGGGAATTGAAGGTGGCCACCAAGCGTGCTCCGGCCGAAAAAGAGCTGGCGGATTTGCGATTCGCCTGGAAAGTTTGCAAGCACGTGAAGTCCAACGCCATTGTGTTTGCGAAAGAGGGCGCCACGCTGGGCGTGGGCGCCGGCCAGATGAGCCGCGTGGACTCCGTGAAAATCGCCACGGCCAAGGCGCAAAAGTCGCTGGAAGGCAGCGCGGTGGCTTCCGATGCGTTCTTCCCGTTCCCGGACGGAGTGGAGGAAGCCGCCAAGGCGGGTGCCACAGCGGTGATTCAGCCGGGCGGTTCAATCAAGGATGCGGATGTGATTGCCACGGCTGACCGGCTGGGACTGGCGATGGTGTTTACGAGCATGCGGCATTTTCTGCACTGAGAAATGGCAGAGCGCCCGCTGAAGAATCTCAAGAGCCAAGCGAACGACCGAGAGTTCTATTGAGCGTCGCAATGTGCACGCGAGAAAGGTAGTTTCGCGGAGTAGTTTGCGCCGCAAAAGCGGCGGCGAGCCGCCACACTCCAAGTCGCTCAGCCACGCAGAGGCGAATTCTGGGCAGTGATCTTGCCGTGATCCCTCCACTACGGCCCGCAAATGGCGCGGGCCTCCGGTCGGGATGACAACAGGTTGTGCGTTGCCGAGATGCGGTCGAGCCGTGCTCGACCCCTACAGAGAAGTCCCGGATGGCGCGGAAGGGCAACCAGTCTGAGTCATGATTCACGTCCGATGCGGGTGACTTCTTTTTTGAGGGCGAGGGCGCTGAGGCTGGCGAGGGGCAGGCTGAGGAACAAGGCGATGCGGCGGTCCAGGGTTACAAAGGCATCGCGAAACGCGCGCTCCGACTGATCAATAGTGCCCACAACCGCAGCCGGGTCGGGAACTCCCCAATGCGCGGTGACCGGTTGGCCCGGCCACACGGGACAAACTTCCGCCGCGGCATTGTCGCAGACCGTGAAAACAAAATTCATTTGCGGGGCGCCGGGTTTGGCAAATTCGTCCCAGCTCTTGCTGCGCAGACCGTCCACGGGTAAGCGAGCGGCTTCGAGTTGCTTCAGCGCGAGAGGATTGATACGCCCCGTGGGATGACTCCCCGCGCTGAAGGCATGAAAATTGGGCTTGCCGCGGCGATTCAAGATCGCTTCGGCGAGGATGGATCGCGCGGAATTGCCGGTGCAAAGAAAAAGCACGTTGTAAGGTGGGCGCATGGTGGCCAGCTCAATTGCAGCTGGGGAGGTCGGCGCTCCCTGGCGGACAGTCGCATGAAGCTGGCGCGGATTTGCTGGCGCGGATGAAGGCGCTGATGAATTTGTCCTCGATCTTCGGTCCGACAACCGCGGGGTCCAAGCCCGCGGCCACCAGAAACTCGCAAGCTTCATCCGCCCGATAAACGCGTGTAGGCTCCACGCTGATGGACTTAAACCCCGCTGCGGCGAGTTTTTCGCGGTACTCCGTTTCCTGCAGCGCGCCGGCCATGCAGCCCACCCACAATTCCATGCTCTTGCGAATTTCGGGAAGCACCTCGCCGCGTATGACCACATCAGAAACGGCGAGGCGCCCGCCGGGTTTCAAGACGCGGAAGGCCTCGCGCAGCACGCGATCCTTGTCCCCGGAAAGATTGATCACGCAGTTGGAGATGATGACGTCCACGGAATTGTCCGGGAGCGGAATGTTTTCGATGGCGCCCTTCAGAAATTCGACGTTTTCCACGCCGGCCTTTTTCTGATTGGCCCGCGCCAGGGCGAGCATCTCGTCGGTCATGTCCAGACCATACGCCTTACCGGTGGGTCCGACGCGCCGGGCCGAGAGCAACACATCAATGCCCCCGCCGGAGCCCAGATCCAGCACCGTTTCTCCCGGTTGCAATTGCGCCAGGGCGGTGGGATTGCCGCAGCCAAGCGAAGCCGCCACGGCGTCCGCGGGCAGCGCGGCTTTCTCCGAGGCGTCGTACAAATTACGCGTAATGGGATCGCAACCGCTCAGCTCCGCGCCACCGCCGCAGCAAGCGGTTTTACCCGCAGCCACCTGTTTCGCCGCCGCGCCGTATTTTTCCTTCACCGCATCCTGAATATTGCTCATGACCTTACCCTCCTTTCATCTCGAAATTTGCACAATCGATTCCGCGGGGACGGCGCGATTGCGCGTGCAGCATTCCTCGTATAAGAATCCCAGGACCTCGCGAAGCGCATCCGTGTTCGCCGTGTACCAGAGGAATGTTCCGGCGCGGCGCACGGAAACCAAACCGACTTGCCGCAGCTTTTCCAGGTGATGCGACAGCGTGGACGCGGGAATCTCCAATTCCTCCTGCAATTCGCCGGCGACCATTCCGGTGGGGTGCGCGGAGAGAAGCAAACGCACAATCTGCAGGCGCGGCTCGGCGCCGAGAGCGGCAAAGCGGTCGGCGCAGCGGGTGACGAGCATGGGGTCGGGCTTCCTCATATTTCGATTATTTCAGAAATACGGTAGGAAGGCAAGTCCTCTTCAACCCTTTTTGGCTCCCGCGCATCTCACTCTTGGGTCCCGGTGCCGGCCATCGAAACGACCGCCTTTTCGCTTTTGACCGCGTTTCCCGCGCATGGGATACTGACTTCTCCGGGACTTTCTATGAAGCTCAAGCGAATTGCCTTCACCCTTACTGTCGCCGCGCTCGGCGGCGTGGCGGTGCTGGCGCAGTCACCTTCCCCATCGGCTCCGCCCGCCCAGGAGAAACTCTCTCCCCGCGCAGAGGCTTACTACAATTTCGCGCTGGGGCATATTTACGAGCAGCAGTTTGAACTGACCAGCCAAAACGAGTTGGCCACCAAAGCCATCGAGGCTTATAAGAAGGCCTACGCCATCGACCCGCAATCCCCGATCATCGGGGAGCGTCTGGCGGAGATGTACTGGAAGGCGCAGCGCGTGCACGACGCCATGGTCGAAGCCAACGAAATCCTGAAGCGCGATCCCGACGACCTGGCCACGCACCGCCTGCTGGCGCGCATTTACCTGCGCAGCCTCGGCGATATCAACGGCTCCGGCGTGCAAACGGAAATGGTGAGCAAAGCCATCGCGGAATATAGCGAGGTCCACCGCCTGGACCCGACGGATCAGGAAGCCGCCTTGTGGCTGGCGCGTCTCTACCGCCTGCACAACGAGCCGGACAAAGCCGAAAAGGTTTTGCTCGGCATGTTGAAGGATGATCCGGAGAATGAAGCGGCTGTCGAACAACTTACGCAGCTCTACCTGGACGAAAACAAATCCGAAGAGGCGATTGCGCTTCTGGAGGGCCTGATTGCCCGTTCGCCATCCGCGACGCTCTACGATCTTCTCGGCGATGCGTACACGCAAACGCACGAATACGGCAAGGCCGAAAAGGCCTACCGGAGCGCGGTGGATCTCGCTCCCTCGGAGCTTGGGCATCTGCGCGGCCTGGGCCAGACGCTTCTTTCCGAGGAGAAATATACTGATGCGCTCTCGGTGTATCAGAAGCTGGCCGACCTGATGCCCGATGACGCGGACGTATACCTGCGGATGGCGCAGATTTACCGCGAACTGCACCAACTGGATAAGGCGGAAGAAAGCATCGTCAAGGCGCGGCAATACGCCCCCGGCACCGTCGAGGTGATGTACAACGAGGCGATGATCTACGAAGCGCAGGGCCGCTTTGAGGATGCGATCCGCGTGCTATCCGATGCCGTAACCGGAGTCAAGACGCAGTCCACGGTGCTGCCTTCGCGGCGCCGCGAGCTGGCCATACTGTACCAGCAACTCGGCGGACTCTACCGCGACACGAATAACTATCAAGCGGCCATCTTCACCTTCCAGGAGCTGAGCCACCTGGGCGAAGAGGAAGACAGCCGCGCGCGCATGCTGATCATGGAAACCTACCGGCAGGCCAAGGATTTGCCGAAGGCGCTGCAGACCGGAAAAGAAGCACTGGCGAAATATCCGAAGGACGCGGCCGTGCGGACCACCTATGCGCTGCTGCTCGGCGAAAACCAGCAGGCCGACGAGGGAGCGAAGCTGCTGCAGGCGAATTTGAAGGGCATGGCCGCCGATCGCGAGCTGTACTTGAACATTTCGCAGATCTACGAACGCAGCCACCGCTACCAGGAAGCGGAAGAGATGGCGCGCAAGGCAGAGGCGCTTCCGGGTGAGCCGCGCGAGAATGAAATGACGTGGTTCCTGCTGGGCGCGATTTATGAGCGCCAGAAGCAGTACGACAAGGCCGAAGAACAATTCAAGAAAGTACTGACGGTGAATCCCAAGAATGCGGAGGCGCTTAACTATTTCGGCTACATGCTGGCCGATCGCGGCCTGCGCCTCGATGAAGCACGCGACATGATCCAGCGCGCCCTGGATCAGGAGCCCTTCAACGGCGCGTATCTTGACAGCCTTGGGTGGACCTACTTCAAGCAGAACAAGATCGAGGATGCCGAGGCGGCGTTGCGCAAGGCTGCGGAGCGCGAGCCCCACGACCCCACGATCCGCACGCATCTCGGCGACGTTTACGCCAAGCAGGGGCGCATGGATCTGGCGGCGGCGGAATGGGAGAAGTCGCTGGGCGAATGGCGGCGCTCGCTCCCCGCCGATCTGGAGAGCGACAAAGTCGCGGAACTCGAAAAGAAACTGGGCCAAGTAAAACACCGCGTGGCGCAAAAGTCGCCCCCGGCCGATTCGAAACCCTGAGACAATCGCATGCCCGAAGTCCGTGTTCCGGCGTACGCAAAGATCAATCTGCGCCTTGAAATCCTCGGCAAACGCGCCGATGGCTACCACGAACTGCGCACGATTTTTCAGACGGTCTCCCTGCACGACACACTGCGCTTCCGGCCTTCCCGCCAGGCGGGGATTTCGCTGCTGATCCGCGGGAATGAACCCCTTTCCCGGGAGGCCGTGGAGAAGAATCTGGTGTACCGCGCGGCGGATGCCTTGCGGCGGGAACTGAAAATCCGCCCGGGGGTGGAGATTACACTGCGGAAGAATATCCCCGCGGGCCGCGGGTTGGGCGGCGGGTCGAGCGACGCCGCGGCAGCGCTGCTCGGGTACCTGCAATTCACGCGCAAGCGGCTTGAGCCGGTGCGGCTGCTGAAAATCGCCGCGGAACTTGGCGCTGATGTGCCGTTCTTTCTGTTTGGCGGGCGTGCGCTGGGCGTGAGCAAGGGCGACGAAATCTATCCTCTGCCGGACCTGGAGAAGCGCGCGCTGCTGATTGTTTCGCCGAACGAGATCCACGTGCCGACGTCGGATGCCTACCGCTGGCTGCATGCGCCGGAACTGGCTTCGTTGACAAAATCGGCGGCGAACCATAAACTGTTTAAGTTCTGTGCTCTGTGTTGGAGCGCGCAGGAAGAGAGCCTCTGGAACGATTTCGAGGCGGCGGTCTTCCAGCGTCATCCCCGGCTTGCGCAAATCAAGCGGGCCTTGCTCCGTGGAGGGGCGTCAGAAGCCTTGCTGGCTGGCAGCGGTTCGGCGGTGTTTGGAGTGTTCCCGAGCCCAGCAAAGGCGCGCCGAGCCGTTGTCGGGTTTCCGCACGACCAGGCCTTCGTCTGCGAGACACTCTCGCGGGCCAGGTATCAGCGCTTGACGAAAGGCGCCTGGGCCGGTTGATCCGCAGCGTTGCTCCGCTTTCTGACTTCCCATTCCTTACCGCACATTGCCCGGTCCGGGCCATTTTCCGTGGGACGCGTCATCGCAGAGCGGTGACCGGAGTGAGCGCGGCGTGAACGACGAGCGATTCAAGATTTTTGCGGGGAGTGCCAATCCAGCGCTGGCCGAGTCGATCTGTAAGCATTTGGATGTGCCGCTGGGCCAGGCGCTGCTGGGCCGGTTCAGCGACGGCGAGATTTATTTTCAGGTGCTCGAGAATGTGCGGGGCGCCGATGTGTTTGTGGTGCAGCCGTGCTGTTACCCGGTGGACAACCACCTGCTCGAGCTGCTGCTGATGATTGATGCGTTTAAGCGCGCTTCGGCGTGGCGTATCACCGCGGTGCTGCCGTATTACTGCTACGCGCGCCAGGACCGCAAGGACAAACCGCGCGTTCCGATATCCGCGAAGCTGGTGGCCGACCTGCTGGAAACGGCGGGCGCGAGCCGCGCGCTCACACTGGACCTGCACGCACCGCAGATCCAAGGCTATTTCGACGTGCCGGTGGATCACCTGTACGGCTCACCGGTGCTTGTGGAATATTTCCGGAATAAGAAGCTGCCGAACTTGACGGTGGTCTCGCCCGACGCAGGCGGCGTGGAACGCGCGCGGGCGTTTGCGAAAAAGCTGGATGCGCCGCTGGCCATCGTGGACAAGCGCCGCGTGGACCTGGATGTCACCGAAGTGATGAACCTGATCGGCGACGTGAAGGGGCGCAGCACCCTGATCGTGGATGACATCATCGATACCGCCGGCACGCTGGTAAAGACCGCCGAAGCGCTGCTCCGCGAAGGCGCGACACAGGTTTTTGCGGCTTGCACGCATGCCATCTTTTCCGGCCCGGCCGCCGAACGCATCGAGAATTCGGGAATCACCGAAGTGGTGGCGACCGATTCCGTGCCGCTTTCGGAAGCCGCCAAGAAACTGAAGAACGTAACCATCCTGAGTGTCGCGGATCTGCTCGCGCGCGGCATTCGTTCGATTCACGAGGAAACATCCATCAGCGAGCTGTTTATTTGAGTTTTTCCGGCGGGGAGTAGCGCCGGAGGAGATTCCAGGAAGGGAAAGAAACCATGGCTCAGATTATCGTCGAAGGAGCGCCCCGCGCCGGACGAGGCAAGAACGAAGCGCGCCGCTTGCGCGTAACCGGACAAGTGCCGGCAACTCTTTACGGCGGAAAGGGCGGCCCGCTCTCGTTGGCAGTAAACGCCAAGCAGTTGACGGCCATCCTGAGGTCGGAGTCCGGGCACAACACCTTGTTTGAGGTGGACTTCGCCGGGAAGAAGGAACCCGCCATCATGAAGGATTGGCAGGTGGATCCCGTCAGTGGGAAGCTGCTGCACGTGGATCTGCTGCGCGTGTCGATGGACGTGCGCATGAAGGTGAAGGTGCCGGTGCACACGTTCGGCGAGCCCGCGGGCGTGAAGGTGCAGGGCGGCGTTTACGAAGTGGTGACGCGCGAAGTGGAAGTGGAATGCCTGCCCGCGGACATCCCGACGGAGTTCCGGATGGACGTCAGCGGCCTGATGCTGAACCAGAGCCTGCGCGCCAACGAACTGCCGATCGACAAGACCAAGCTCAAGCTGCTCACCGATGGCAACAGCGTGCTGTCGCACGTGGTGGCGTTGCGCGTCGAGGAAGAGAAGCCTGTGGAAGCGGCGGCGGTTGTTGCCGAGGTCCCGGCCGAGCCGGAAGTCATCAAAAAGGGCAAGAAGGAAGTGGAAGGCGAGGAAGGCGCCGAGCCCGCCGAAAAACAGGAAAAGAAGAAGTAACACTGTTTGGACGGCTTCGCGCGACACATCATGCGGCTCATTGTTGGCCTTGGCAATCCTGGCCCGGAATATCAGTGGACGCCGCATAACCTGGGTTTTCTGGCGGTGGACGAAATTGCGAATCGCGCGTCCATCCGCGTGGAGAGGCCGGAAGGCAAGGCCCTGCTGGGGCGCGGGAAAGTGGCCGGGGAGGAAGTGCTCCTGGCCAAGCCGCAGACGTACATGAACCTCAGCGGCATTTCTGTGCGCGAGCTGCTGGGGAAATACGAACTGGAGCCCGCGGATCTGCTGGTGCTGTTCGACGAACGCGATCTGCCGTGGGGCATGATTCGCATCGCGGAACGCGGCAGCCCGGGAACGCACAATGGCGCGAAGAGCGTGACCAGCGCCGTGGGCACGCCGGAATTTGCGAGGCTGCGGCTGGGTTGCGGCCCCGGTCATCCGGTGAGCGATCTGGCGGCGTATGTTCTGCGGCCGATGAAAAAGGGCGATCTGGAAGTGGCCGCGGAGATGGTGGGGGAGGCGGGCGATGCGGTGGAGTTGCTGCTGACGCAAGGCATCGCGGCGGCCATGAACAAGTTCAACCGGCGGGCGCCGTCGGCGGAAGAGAAGTGACCGGTCTTGCGATCGGGTGAATTTGGGAAGAAGGAAAACGAGGTCATCATGGAAGAGCGTTTGTACGATCTGATCTTCATTGTCCGGCCGGCCACCCCGGAAGAGGAAATCAAGAAGGTGCTCACGATGATTGAGCACGCTTGCGCCGAAAAGGGCGGAAAGATCGAGAAGACGGAGAACTGGGGCACCCGCAAGCTGGCCTACAAGGTGATGAAGCATCGCGAAGGAATTTACGTGTACCAGCAGGTGCGCACGAATCACGCCGAGCTGGTGCATGAGCTGGAGCGCCGCCTGGGCGTGCAGGACGCGGTCATCAAGTATCAGACCGTGCGGCTCGACGAGGATTTGAAGCGCCAGAAGAAACTCGCGCAGAAGCGCGATCAGCGCGCCGCGCGGCGTCCCCGCCGTTCGACAGCAGCAGCGCCGGCCGAGCAGTCCGCCTCCAGCAAATAAGCGCTGGCCGGGGGTATTTCTTCCGGTGAGCGCTGCGACGCGTCGCCGGCGACGTTTGAGTTTGGTTTGGAGCTCCGCTGCCTAGGCCCGGAGCCACTTCGGAAAGGTAGGAAGGTATGTCAGAGGAACAGAAACAGCCCCAAGCCGCGCCACCCGCGCCAGCCGCCGCACCCGCGGTGCCCGCTCCAGCTGCGCCGAGTGCACCGGCTGCTCCGGACGCGCCGCGCGAAGCCCGCGAAGGCGGACATGGCGGAGGTGGTGGACGCCGCGAAGGTGGTCCGGGTGGTGGACGACGCGAAGGCGGCCAGGGAGGTCCGGGCGGGCCAGGCGGAGGACCCGGGGGGCCGCGCCGCGGCAAGCGCCAGTATTTCCGCAAGAAGAAAGTCTGCAAGTTCTGTGTCGAGAAGATGGACTTCATCGACTACAAGCGCGCGGACATACTTTCGCAGTTCGTGCAGGAGCGCGGGAAGATTCTGCCCCGGCGCATGACCGGCGTCTGCTCGCGCCACCAGCGGTGGCTGGGCGAGGCCATCAAGCGCGCGCGCAATATCGCGCTGCTGCCGTTTGCCGGGAGCGCGGCGGGCACGCAAGCGCCGCGCGCGGTCGAAGCCCCCAAGGCCTGACAGGGAGGGCCGCACGTTGGCACGACGCCAGACCTCCGAACTGCCATTCCGAACGGAGCCTGCGGAGTGAGGTACGGTTTTCCATCGAACGTTTTTTGTGAGATGAATCTCTCTTTCGTCCAAGAGCATCGATAAAGGAATCAGGAGATCGTTATGCAGATCATTCTTCAGGAAGATGTGGATAAGCTCGGCAACCGCGGCGACGTGGTCACCGTGAAGCCGGGATACGCGCGCAATTTTCTTTTGCCGCACAAATTGGCCATTGAGGCCACTGCAGGCAATATGAAGGCGCTCGAACGCATTCGCGGCGCGCTGGCAAAAAAGACCGCGACGGAACTGGACTCCGCGAAGAAGCAGGCGGAGCTGCTCACGGGCGTCTCGGTGAAGTTCGCGCGGAAAACCGGGGAGAACGACCAGATGTTCGGCTCGGTCACGACCGGCGATATTGCCGATGGATTGAAGGCGCAGGGCTTTGGCATCGATAAGCGCCAGGTGCAACTGACAGACCCGATCAAGACGCTGGGCGAATTCCCGGTGACCATCAAAGTGTTCCGTGACGTCACCGCCGAGATCAAGGTGTTGGTCGGAAAAGAAACGTAAGCCGCTTCCTACCATTGGTTCGTTATTTGGGGCACCATTCGCGGTGCCCCTTTTTTTGTTTCTGCCCTGCAGTGTACATTTCCGCGACGCTTTCATGTAGTGCTGGCGCAGAAGTTCGTCCGAGCAGGGGCGCAGCATTGCTGCGCCCCATGTCCGCGCGATTTTCCCGTAAGGCACCATCTGCTTTGACGCATCCGAAAGCACGATGGCCCCAGCCAAGCCGGAGTCCAGCGGTGCTGGGCCCCTACGGGGAATGGCCGTTGACCTCGACACGCCGCGAAAAAGATTTGCAACGATTTCCTTCGCGATTCACAGGCACGCCAATTGACGCGCGGAGGCGATCCGCGCACACTCACGCTAGAACTCTGGTGCACGGGGTTATCCCGCCGGTGAAAGAATCCGCACTTGCCTTCGACGGGGAATCGTGCTACCTATAGCGAAGGAAAAGCGAAATAGATTAGGAGCTTTGGCCCCTCTCCATGCCCGCTGATTCCACTCTCGAACGCCCCATGCCCAGCAATCTGGACGCCGAGCGCTCCATCCTCGGCGCCATCCTGCTGGACAATAACGCGCTGAACACCGCGATCGAAGCGCTGAAGCCGGACGATTTCTTCATTCCGCAGCATCGCAGCATCTTCATCCAGATGATGACGCTGGGAGAGGCGCAGCATGCCATCGACCTGGTGACACTCACGGAGGAATTACACCGGCGCGGCGAGTTGGAGTCCTCGGGCGGCGCGCCGTATCTGGCCTCGCTGGTGGACGGCGTGCCACGCGTTTCCAACGTGGAGCACTACGCGCGCATCGTCAAGGAAAAGGCGATGCTCCGCAACCTGATCCACGCCACGCACAATATCCAGCAGCACGCGTTCGATGGCGAGGACGGCGCGGACACGATTTTGGACAACGCGGAATCGAGCATTTTTGCGCTGGCGGAAGACCGCGTCAAAGCCGGGCTGCTGCCCATTAAAGATATCGTCCGCGACAATTTCGAGCGCCTGGAGAAGATTTTTCGGGAAGGCAAGAGCGTCACCGGCGTCTCCACGGGTTACGGGGAGCTGGACAAGCTGCTCTCCGGGTTGCAGCCTTCGGAACTGATCATTCTTGCGGGGCGGCCGTCGCAGGGAAAAACCGCATTGGCGCTGAATATGGCGGAGAACATCGCCATACGGGGAGGGCTGCCCGTGGCCGTGTTCAGCCTGGAAATGTCCAAGGAATCGCTGCTGCAGCGCCTGGTGGCTTCCGTGGCGCAGGTGGACGCGCACAAATTCCGCTCCGGGCATTTGAGCCGCGAGGATTGGCGGCGCATGACCGAAGGCCTGGGACAAATCTCCTCCGCGCCGTTGTGGATCGACGATGCGGGTTCCATCAGCGTTCTGGAAATCGGCGCAAAAGCGCGGCGGCTGAAGCGAGACAAAGGCCTCTCACTGCTCATCGTGGACTATCTCCAGCTCATCACCGCGCGCGGGCGCTTCAATTCCCGCCAGGAAGAAGTCGCCAGCATCTCGCGGGGCCTGAAAGCGCTGGCGAAAGAGCTGCGGATCCCGGTCCTGGTCCTCAGCCAGTTGACGCGTGCCCCGGAACGCGAGGAACGCGGCCCGCAGCTTTCCGACCTGCGCGAATCGGGCGCCATCGAACAGGACGCCGACGTGGTGATGTTCATCTACCGCCCGAATTTCTTCAATATGAACGCGACGCCGGAAGAGCGCGAAATGGCCGATATTCTGATCGCCAAGCAGCGCAATGGCCCCACCGACAAGGTCAAGTTTGTGTTCCGCAGCCGGCTGACGCGATTCGAGGAAGCGGCACCGGACGCCTTCTCGCAGTTTGCCGGCGCGGACGAGATGTAAGGGGAGACACAGCGCGTCCGGTTCCCCACAGTTCCTTGGCGCTTTGCCTGGTCCGCTCATTTTCGGCAAGGCTGCTCCAGCCTGCGCCCCAGTCGGCAACCCGTTTAAATTCAAGCGCCTCTGGTTAGGCCCAAGGCTTATAAAGGCCCGCCAATAGGCGGGCTGATAAGCACGACCTCTTGGCCTTGTGCTTGCTCCTCTCTGTGTTGTCATTCTCGCGCAGGCTGACGCAGTGTTTTTGACGCCGCGCGGGAATGCCGTAAACTAGAAGCTCCAGGAAATTTCATGCCCCGCGTGAAGAAGAATCCCGCTGATTTTATCGGCCGCCCCGTCTGGGCGGAGGTTTCGCTTTCCGCCCTCGCCAAAAACTTTCAGGCCATTCGCGATTATGTGAATCCCGCTTCGGAGAAGCGCAAGACGCCGCGCAAAGTGTTGAGTATCGTCAAAGGCAATGGCTACGGCCACGGCGGCGCGCCAACCGCCAAAGCTCTGGAGCAGGACGGCTCCGACTGGTTTGGCGTGGCCTCTTCGAGTGAAGGCGTGGAGATTCGCAAAGCGGGCGTGCGCAAGCCGATTCTGGTGCTCGGCGGCTTCTGGCCCGGCGAAGAGAAAGTCCTCCTGGAACATAAACTGACGCCGGCGATTCATCGTTGCGAACAGTTGCTGAGTTTTGAAGCGGCAGCCGCCAAGCTGTGCAAGAAGAACGTCCCCATTCAGTTGAAGATCGATACGGGCATGAATCGCCTGGGCATCTTGCCTGGCGATATGGATTGTTTCGCGCGCCAGTTGGCGAAGTGCCCGCATCTTTCGCTTGGTGGCGTGTTCACGCATTTCGCTTCCTCGGAGGTCCTCACCGATCTCCGCCCCGGCCCGCAGACTCGCCTGCAAATGGAACGCTTCTATGCGGCCATAGACCGGTTGCGCGCGCTGCGCATCGATCCGGGCATTCTTCATCTGGCGAACAGCGCCGCCATCGCCGCGCTGCCGGAAACCTGGGCGGACATGGTGCGGCCTGGGGCCCTGCTCTACGGGTATCATCCGGGATTCGATCCTCCGGAGCTGCGCACAAAATTCGAAGCGGCCTTGCCGCTGCACCCGGTGATGAGCCTGCGCACGCGAGTGATCAACTTGCGTTCGATTGCCGCGGGGGATGGCGTGGGCTACAACGCCACTTGGGTAGCGCAGCGGCCGTCGCGCATTGCCATGCTGGCAGCGGGATACGGCGACGGGATCCATCGCTCCTTGGGGAATCTTGGGAGCGTGATCATTCGCGGGCAGCGCGCGCCTATGCGGGGCATCATTTCGATGGATGTGACCATGGCGGACGTGACCGACATTCCAGACGCCACGCTGGGGGACATCGCGACGTTTTACGGAACGGTGGGCCGGCAAGTGTATCCGGCCAACGTCATCGCGCGGAGCATCGGAACGGTCACTTCCGATTTGCTGTCGGGCGTGAGCCAGCGAGTGCCGCGTTTTTACGTGGACTGACCAGGAGTTCTCACCGGGGCGCGGCGGTCAGCCCGGCATGCATGCGTTGCTCCGGATGCGATACTCTGTAGTCCTATAACCGGGCGGACAGCACCGGTTCGCCGGGTCGAAATTCGGCCCGCGGAGTTTCTCTTCCTGTGCCCGCTTGAGGTACACTCGAATTTCTGCAACCCGCGCTTAAGCCGCGAAGACACCGCTTCAGCCGGACTGCTTTCATCCTATGACTCATATCACTGCGATTCTTCCCGCTGCAGGTCTCGGCACGCGCATGGGCGCGGAGACACCGAAACAATTTCTGGAGCTGGATGGCGTGCCCATCGTCATCCTCAGCCTGCGCCGCATCGCGGCCTGCCCGCTAATCACGGAGATTATTGTGGCCACGCGCGCCGACAACGTGGAGCGGCTGGAGGCGCGCATCCGCGAAGAGAAATTCAAGCAGCCGGTCCGCGTAATCAAGGGCGGCGATTTGCGGCAAGATTCGGTCGCGCAAGCTCTCAAGCTGGTCGGGGACGAGACGGAGCTGGTGCTGGTGCATGATGCCGTGCGGCCGTTTGTGACCGTGGAGCAAATTACGCGCGTGATTGAAGAAGCGCGCCATTGCAAGGCCGCGATTCTGGGCGTCCCGGCAATGGACACGGTGAAGGAAGTGAAGCGCGCCAGCCTGCCGGAGGATGTGGCGCTGATCACCGCGACGGTTCCGCGGGAACGCATCGTGCTGGCGCAGACACCGCAGGTCTTCGAGACACGTTTGCTGAAGGAAGCCTTCGCGCAGGCCGAAGGGGATGGCCTGAATGCCTCGGACGAAGCCGGGCTGGTGGAGCGCATGGGCCACGACGTTTATGTGGTGCAAGGCTCCGAGCGCAACATCAAAATCACCAAGCCCGCGGACATGGACCTGGCGCGGTTTTATCTCGAACGCGAACGCGCGAGCAAGTGACCCGAAGATGATCTCCTTATTCAAAAGAGCGTTTCTCGGTCTCTGCCTGCTCTTTTTGGCTGTAGTGGTTTGGCGACTACTCACTGTCTCTCGCTCACCACAAGGAAAGGTGTCTTATCCTGAATTTGCGCAGGCCCTGGAAGCAGGCAAGATTCAATCGGCTACGATTGTCATGGGGTACGATCTTGCAGACATCCAACTGCAAACACATGATTCTTCCAAGCTATTCCTCGATGATGTTTCGACAAGAGAGCTGCCCGCTCTGATCCAGAAGATGATGAATGCTGGAGTTTTGGTGGAGTTCTCGAGGGCTCGCCGTTTTGAAGGAGTAGACGCCGTTCTGAGCATTGTCCCGATTGTTCTGTTGGGCGTCGTAATCGCGTATGTCCTATATTTTCGTCGAAAGGCGAAAGCATGAGTGTCCGCTGCGGCATTGGGTATGATCTGCACCGGCTGGCCGAAGGGCGCAAGCTGATCGTCGGGGGAATTGAAGTGCCGTTCGAGAAAGGCCCGGTGGGGCATTCGGACGGCGACGTGGTGGCGCACGCGCTTTGCGATGCGCTGCTGGGGGCGGCGGGGCTCGGCGACATCGGGACGCATTTCCCGGACAGCGATCCCCAGTGGAAAGGCGCGAACAGCCTGCTCTTTCTCGAGCACGTCCGGAAACTCCTGGACGAAAAGCATTTTGCCATCGAGTACGTCGATGCCGTGGTGATTCTGGAACGCCCCAAGCTGGGCCCGCATTTTCCGAAGATGCGCGAAGCGCTGGCAAAATCCTTAAGGGTTCCTGTCGAGAAAATCCACCTGAAAGCCAAGACCAACGAGGGCGTTGACGCCGTCGGCCGCGGCGAAGCCATCGCTGCCCACGTTATCGCTACGCTCTCGACGCTCTGATTCTAGAACTTGTCTGGCTCTGTTGACATCCTTCGGAAAAGGCAACGATGCTTCAAGCGATACAGATTGAAACTCAGGCCGAGCAGCAGGGCTTGCCGTACCTGCATCGGCAGGCTGCGGCCCGGGGCGCGC